>Ga0208158_1000005_pt1 | contig 267331 bp, 243 predicted proteins | sample 8_EtaG_FD_184081 | JGI IMG/M metagenome (GOLD analysis project Ga0208158, IMG submission 184081) | Marine viral communities from the Subarctic Pacific Ocean - 8_ETSP_OMZ_AT15162 metaG (SPAdes) (version 2) | ecosystem: Environmental > Aquatic > Marine > Oceanic | place: Pacific Ocean...
CAATGAACGCCAGATCGCTTTCCCGGTGTTGTACGCAGTATTCCCGTTCTTGTGGGGTGCGTTTGAGATCAAACACCGAACCTACAATGCCTCTTTCTTCCAGCAGGGTGCGCACGATGGTGTCTGTAGTTTGGGTTTGGAATATGCGGCTGTTGTGCATCAGCCCTAAGCGCGATAAGGGTGGCTGATCACTATTTACTGCATATCAGAATGTGATGGTCAACGCGCGGGATTTTGCCGTAATTCGTCTGTATAATACCGCACCCAGATCGACCGCCCCAAGGCAGGGGCGCTGCGTCCAAAACCTCAACGCTTAAAAAGGAAGATGTCGTTGAAGACCCTGAATATTATCAAATACGTTTTTGCATTTATTGGTGCCTGCATGCTGGCCGGTGCTTTTGCTTCCTACAACAGCACCGTTTCATTTTTGGAGCGCTCTGAGACCGCACAAGGCACAGTCGTTGAGCTGATACGCTCCCGCTCCAGTGATTCGATTAGCTATTATCCAGTTGTCCAATTCACTGCCCGCAATGGCCGTGCAATCGAATTTCAGTCCAGCACGGGCTCTAACCCGCCTCCGTACAACTGGGGCGAACAGGTAACCGTGTTTTACGAGCCGGCCAACCCGGAAGGCGCCATGATCAATGGCTTCTTCTCCCTGTGGGGTGCGGCGCTGATTATCGGCGTTTTAGGCTCAGTGTTCGGGCTGGTCGGTGGCGGAATGATGGCTTATGGCATGATGAAGGGGCGCTCAAAAGCCTATCTCGAGAAGAGCGGCGTCGAAATTCATGCTGTGTTTCAGGCGGTAGAGCAAAACACTAGCCTGACGGTAAATGGCCGTAACCCGTACAGAATTGTATGTCAGTGGCAGCACCCGCAAACTCGCGAGCTTCATATTTTCCGTAGTGAAAATTTATGGTTTGATCCGACCGATCACGTCAACCAAGAGAAAGTTCCGGTGTTGGTGGACGAGGGAAACTTCAAGAAGTATTGGGTTAATACGTCGTTTTTGCCGAAGTTGGCGGGGTGATTGGGTAGGTTTATTTGTCAGGTGCCCTGCTGTGATAGCAGGGCAGGCTGGCTCGGGTAAACTATATACTGTCCAAATTCACCGGCCTTTACTCTGATAAGATTCTGAACAAACCAATTTGACGGAAAGGAAACCGTGCTCATGCCTTCTTTGCTATCTCCCATCCGAATAATTCCAGTATTAGCCTTTGCGTCGCTTTCTGGCTGCAGTCTTTATTACGAGACTAAGGCGGAAGACTTGGTCGAACGGCAAATTAGCGCCATGGTATTTGTGGAAGGCGGGGAATTTATGATGGGGAACCCGGGTGGGTGGAGCGTTCGACATGACACGATTCCCACACACCGTGTGGTTCTGGATGATTTCTATATTCAGAAGTACGAGGTGACTCAGGGGGATTTTGAGTTGTTTATGGCGGTGACGGGGTATGAGTCCTCCAATGAGCTGTATCAAAAAAAGCGTAATGAAAATTCGAAAAGGTACCAGTCTGACTTCCCTGCTGTAGCGACTTGGAGTGATGCATCAGCGTTTTGTACGTGGCTAGGTGAGCAGTCTGGCAAAAATGTCAGCTTACCGACTGAGGCAGAGTGGGAATATGCAGCTAGAACGCGCGGAAAAATGCATCGTTATGCGACAGGAAATGGTGAAGCGATTGAGGGGGTAACTATGGCTGCTAGGATAGGCCTTAGCAGATATGACGACCTCCCCTACAAGCACTCTTTACCTAGGCCACCTGGTACCTTCCCCCCTAACCCTTTGGGGTTATACGATATGTCTGGGAACGTCGCTGAATGGGTACATGATTACTACCGGGCAGACTATTATGTATCCTCCCCCCCGAATAATCCGAAAGGCCCGGAAGCTCCAGTCCTCGAAGAATGGTTCAACGAGCCTTATCGAGTGGTTCGAGGAGGAGACTTTACTGATTTCATCGGCAACACTACAGTTACCCGTCGAAAAGCAATTGAGAGTGTCGCGAATAATACAATCGGTTTTCGATGCTCTCGCTCGTCAGGCAGTTAATACTGAGTTCAACCATTGGTGAGTTTTCTCTGCCTGCGGTGAACGGAACAGGCCGCGGCTTATCAAGCGATAATAGTTCGTCATCAGATTTTGAACTGACCCCTTTCGCGCTTCTGCTCCCATTCTTTTTAGGACTTCTACAAGCTCGCGGTGGGTCGTAACGGTTTCCAAAATTTGCGTTGCAGCTAAAGCGGGTTGGGCTTCGCGACAATGCGGCGCAAGGATGACCAACAGCTCTGATTTTGCTGCAGGTGTGAGAGTCTCCAGATATTGGTTTGCAAGCACGCCCTCAAACGTTCGAGTGACAAGCTCTTCATCCTCGGAAAGTGATTCCCAAATTCGCATTAACGTATCTCTTCCTTTCTCAAAAGAGGAGATGAAAGAGCCGTCACTAATAGTGAACATTTTCAGCAGGAAAGAGAGATATTCAAACGCTGCGCTATCAATCCATTCCAAAAATCTGAAGTCACTATGCTCTAAAGACCAGCGAACAAACTTCACGAGCTCCCATATCTGGCCGCCGTTCAGTTCTGCAGCAATACCTCCACCACCACCTGGCCCTAGCACCAAGTGCCCGTTTATGTAGGCCACAAGCTTGCTTTCCTCGAGCTCAATTTTGAAGTCAAATCCGGCGCCAATGCCAACCGAAACAGCCAGCTCGGGCTTGACATCGAGCAGTGATCGGAATTCACGGTCAGCGCTCACTTGCTTTGCAGTCACAGAGTTCGTTTCAGAGTCTTCTGATTGGGTAGCGATAACCTTTTGGTAAGCGCCTTTCCACTTAACCCCAAACGTTGCCTCATTACTCAGGCTGGCTCCCGCAAAAGCCTCCCCATTGGTTTCACCGGATATGCCTACATCTCCCGGTGCGCTGGAGATCTTTGCCTGAGCACCAAGAGATGCACAGGCGCCTGCGAATCCCCGGATACGATACTCGGCATCCGCCCGGAAATATCCGCAATGGAGCTCCTTTTGCGTTCCGTCATGGCTCTCATACTTCAGAATCAAGTCCGAACCCTGCTCACTTGGAATCTGAGCTTTGAGCACGGCCTCGCCTTGCATTAGGCTATAGGCACCTTGCAGTTTGCCGCCAATATAGGCTTCACCTTTTTCGGGGTTATAGGTGGCCGCAAGTCCGCTCTGGGCAGCAAAGCGGAACATTTGCGCTTCGGCGCTTGCAGAAAACCGGCCGTCTTCGGTCGAGGCTTCTTTTTTCAGAAGTTCCACTTCCAGCCGGTTGAAGAAATTGTCGTCTTTGCTTTTCCACTCACCCAATTTGAGTGTCAGTGCTTTACTGGTTTTCAGGGCGTCTTTAGCGTCTCCCCAGGCGCGATTGAACTCTCCTGCACTCATGGCTGCCCGTACATCGGACATTTTCAGGGGCTTCCAGTTCTGCCGAAGTTGGTCTGCTACTTCCCGGCGCATGTACCGGTAGCCGCCAGTGCCGGTGTGTTTGATTTCCACAAGTGGATGACGCTTCATGGATCCTGTCTGGGGACTCGCAATGATATCTATCTCGGAACTGGCACCTGTTGGAGAGCCGATTTCTACGAGTTCTCTCAGTTTTTTTTCAATACTGGTCATCAATGATCGGCGTTCTTCTTGGCGCTTTTTGTGTGCCTGTACCTTGTCATCGGCGATCACGGTAGTCAGCCACACGGCAGGACTGACTTTGGCTGAGTACTCGATGACGTAGTCCATATATGGGATCAGATCATCGTTTAGCTTACGGAATTTTTTCGTTTTAGATGTCAGCGCCACGATATCCGTTTCGGTGATGTAATTTGGCCAGAGGGTGGCCTCCTTGAACTCGTCCGTCTCGTAACGGAGTTGGGTCACCTTTGATTCCGGCTCGTCGGATTGTTTGGCCACTCTGTATTCAATTTCCGCTTCTAACGCCGCCCGAAGGAGCTTCAGGCGTTCATTCATGCGGGTAAGATCCTGTTCTGAGTTTTGCGTGGCTTCCTCATGAGCTTTTATTCTGTCTTCAACTGAATCGAGCGTAGCCTCCAGTTCGCCGCAGTATAGTGTAAAGAACTGTAGCGAAAGCTTGTCTTTTGGATCCTGGAAATTCCGCTCTTTGCCTGGAATCAGGATCTGGTTGCGTACGTTGTCGATCTCATAGGTAATGCGTTTCTTCCTGCGGCGCTGGTGCTCCAGGCGCTCCTGGTCATGACTCCATCGAGCTTCATAATCCGCCAGCAATTCCTTGACGGTGGTCGTTTGCTTGGGTTTTGGTAACGCGCCCAGTTCCTTTAGTCTCTTCCAGGCCTTGGTTCGTGCTTCGGGAATCTTGTCCTGATCACCTTTCTCGGCTTGGGCAAGTTCCGCAAGTGGCTCATTCAGAATGTGTGTTTCGTCTTCCAGGTCACTTAATTGGGTCTCGGTAAGAGCGAACACTTGCTCATCGTTTTCGGTAAGCTGAACAAGCGCTACACATTCCAGAGCGCAGTTAGAGCATTCAACGTCGTCCGATGAGCCATCGTTAGCAGACTGCAAAGCGGGAAAGGGTTTTGTTAATTCCGCCGTCTTGGGAATCGACAGGTTCCATCCCGCTTCGATGTGATCCACATCCTTGATAACCGAGTTCTCAGCCTTGATGGCTTCAAGCGATACTCTATAGCGCGAGGCGATTCCGGAGAGGGTTTCTCCGGGCTGTACGTTATGTTGCTGCATGATAGGGTTCCACTAAGCATTCCATTGCTTTAAGACGGTCGTCGTCAGTCATGTCGACACGATCACGCAGCGCTTTGAATTTCGGGTCAGACAATAGCGCCCCGTTGCTCTGGATCGACACCCGCAGAAAGCGCTCCTGCTGTGAGGCTTTCAGGAATCCGCAATTTAGAGCTTGCCGCAACTGCTCAAGTACCCAAACACGCTTATCGCCAGCGGCGTTTATGTGGTCGCTGTATACGTAAGATAAGCGGCAGGCTCGTTCTGCCATCCTGTAATCCGGCAAAAGAGCCAGCTCTGCCTCAGATAGTATCCATTCTGAATTGCCTGTATCGCGGTGTATCCCGTCATGATCCCGCCAGCTTATCCATTGAGTGGTGTCGTGCCAGGACAAGGTTGCATCTATTGGCAAAAAAGGCGGGCTGTGGGTTTCCAATACCGCCAAAAGTGCTTTCAGAGAGCGGGAATCATAGAAACGGAACAGCCGGTCGTCGGTTGTTGCGAACGCGAGCAGGCGGCTCGTGCTCCAAGCCAGGATGTCGTCATAATCCAGGCGGCTGTCAATCAGCACACCAATCCCGCCAACCGACAGCTGGCCTATTACGGTTTCCTGAAAATCTGCCCGGTCACGCAAATCAACCAGGATGGGGCCAAACTGCCAACCGCTCTGCCATCGGGTTCCTTCCAGAAGTGAGCTCCACCGGATGGGAGTGCGTTCCATAGCCCCATACAGCGATTTCAGAAAACCCTGTGTCCCAGCCAGATCAATTAGAGCGAAATCTGGCACTACGGGTACTTCAGGCGTTGTAGATATTTGGTCAAGCGTGTTGATGCAGAGTGCAGCGTCCATGCTCATCGTACTCGCAGTCAGAAATGATCGAGGCACCCTTACTGGTGGATTCTTTCAGTAAAGCTGAGTAATCGGTAACAGGGTTCTGTGCGTCCGCAGTTGCATTACTCCGCTGGCTGTTAAGGGCAAGCGTGGCTGAATCACCACCAACGCGCTCGGCCCCTTCAGAGCTAGGTAATACAGGAACCTTGGCGGCTGCGGAAGCACCACTCCCAGGCCCGCCCCCAGAATTCATCCGCACCAGCGGCCCAGAGATAGTCACCCCACTCGGATCCACCTTCACAAAACTCCCGCCGGCTTTTAGTGTCACTTCTGCGCCAGCCTCAATAACAATCTTCATGCCCGCTTTGTGATGAATCTCATTCCCCGCTTCCACAAGCTGGGCTTTGCCAAGTTTGCTGTGGTGGCTGCCGTTCACGGTGAGGCTGTAATCACCGCCAATCTTTTCCCGGTGTTCGCCATCTACGGTTGTGTGATCGTTGGCTTTAACCTGGCTGAACCGGTCGTTCTCAACAGTCAAATGACTGTCATTTTTGATGACTTCGGTGCGGTTGTTTTCCGTTAGCAGATCAAGGTCTTTCTGGGCGTGAATGTAGACTTGCTCTTTATCTGCTTCGTCTTCAAAACGCAGTTCGTTGCTGCCTTCACCCTTGTGGGTCTGGGTTTTCAGGGTGGTGCGGGTTTTGTGCTCAGGCAGGGAGTAGGGCGGTGTGTTGGTGGCGTGGTGTGTTGTTCCTGTGATGATGGGCTGATCTGGGTCGCCATCGAGGAAGGAGACGATCACTTCGTGGCCGATTCTTGGTAACGCCATGAAACCATACTGGCCGCCGGCCCAGCCCTGGGTCACGCGCAGCCATGCGCTGCTATGTTCGTTGTTTTCAGAATAGCGGTCCCAAGGAAATCTAACCTTTACCCGCCCATATTCGTCGCAGTGAATCTCTTCGCCTTCCGGGCCGGTCACGATGGCAATCTGGGGCCCGTCCATCAGGGGGCGGTGATCGCACAATGGCCGCCAGGTTTTGGTGGCCGGAACAGCGCTGAACAGGTTGTGGTAAGTCGTCGGTTTAGAGCCGCCTTCTTCTGCGAGTGCTTGGGGTTGCTCGCCCACGTGGGTGATGGCGGTAAGTAGCCATTCCCGGTTCAGCTTATTGCTATCGTGGTTGGTGAGTTCCACTTTAGCGCCGCAGGTAAAATCTGGGCGATTGCTTTCGCCGCTGGCGAGGCTGACGTCGTTTCTAAGGGCGTCCAGCCGAGCTTCCGTAAAGGGCTGGCCGCTGGCGTCGGCTTTAAACCTGCCTGGGTAGTCGAAGTGTTGGTAGTCTTGGCGATGGCTGGCACCGGCTGCGCTGCGTTCGTGCATCAGCGCGTAGGCAGGGTTTTTGAAGGTGTAGTCTTGCATGGCTACGGAGGCGGCTCGAACACGCTCTTCGTGGCGGAAGTGGAATACCGCAGGCTGTTTGGTGCTTCCGCCTGCTTTGCCGTTATATTCGACGGCTTCCAACCTAGGCGCATCGCCGTGATGGTCGGCTATGATCAGGCCGGGTTGCTCGTCTCCCTCTACACCGCCGTGCTGGTAACGGTAGTGCCAACCTTCTTCTGCAGCCAATCGTTCAATGAACGCCAGATCGCTTTCCCGGTGTTGTACGCAGTATTCCCGTTCTTGTGGGGTGCGTTTGAGATCAAACACCGAACCTACAATGCCTCTTTCTTCCAGCAGGGTGCGCACGATGGTGTCTGTGGTTTGGGTCTGGAAAATACGGCTGTTGTGCATCAGCCCTAAGCGCCATAAGGGTGGCTGAATAATCAATTCATAATGGGTGCGGCGATGACCAGTATCACCTCGGGCAAACTCGTTAACCACGCCAGTAAACCGACGAAGGGGCATGCCGTCCTGCCAGACCACCAGATCAACCGGCTGTTCCAGTACATCAGAGGCCTGAATGCCCGGGTCTGTGCTGGCCAAAATTAACCGGCCATGGAAAAGCTCCGAAAGACCTTCGGTTAGCGCAAAGCTGACAAGTGAGAAAACATCTTCGGGAAGCTCGCCGACACGTGCGGTGAACTGCAATCCATTTGCCTGAGGCATATCTTCAATCCTTGAAGGTATGTTTATCTGGTGATAAAGCTGAGCGGAAGGTTACCGGTGCTGGCTTGGAAAATCCAGTGGCTCGGTCTAATAACGCACCGTTAAGCCGTACACTAAGCCGTTTACTAAACTAGGCTTTCACACATACGAAGATCGCGTTTCCCGATGCTTTGTCCCACGGAGTGATCTTCTCATAGTCGTGTTCAAAGATATGAACATCAAAATACGGCTGCAGAATGTTTGTCAGCTCTTCAAAACTTAACGCTACCATCGGGTGTTCGTCATCCCATGATTGCGTGTCGCCTTCCGTTGTTTTGGTGATGCCGAGCTTGAGGGATTGCCTCTCTCCTTGGCCGCAGTAATGCCATGCAGAGCGGAAGGTGAATAGGCTGTTCTCATGTGTGACTGTGTGCGTTTCAGAAAGAGCGTTATCTATCTTGTTTTTATCCACAGAGTTGAAGCAAAACACACCGCCAAGTTTTAGTGCGCGATGCGCGCTGGCAATGCATTGCGTCAGTTTCTCGATACCATCGCTGTAATGGATGGAATATAAAAAGCAGGTGATTAAATCGAGAGGTTCGTCCACCTCGAAATCACACATGTCTCCTAATGAAAACTGCGCGTCTGGGCATCTGCTTTTGGCGATATCAAGCATGGGCTGGTTTATGTCCAAGCCACTGCTTTGATAGCCAAAATCGATAAAGTGACGTACATGTGGACCGGTTCCGCAGGCTAGGTCCAGGTGAGACTTACCACCATTGCCGAAAAGCCGGTGCAGCCTTTGAGCACCGTAGCTTTGGGCATAATAAGGGATGTCTGCACACATTAGGTCGTAGTAGCCAGACAAGTCGGTATACAGATAATTTGAGGACATGGCAGCCTGATGGAATGAGCGGAAATACTTCACGGCGGCGCATCGTAAACCAATCCCGCGGGTTTGCGAAGCAGTTAAACGGCTAGCTTACCTCAGTGGCTTCTTGCCTTGGGTTTCTGGGGTAATACCGCTCCGGTAGCTTTTCAATATAGGGAAAGAAGCGCGCGTCTTTATAGGGCATTTTCATAAAACCCGACACGCCCAGACCGGTTATCTGATCCACCGCAGCCAGTATTTCGTCTAGTCGCTGGCGGAATTCGTCCTCTTTTTCTGGATCCAGCAATCGATACTGGCTGTGGATTTTGAGATGGCGTGGCAAGGCCTCAAAAATAATCATGCCGGTGTGGCGAATGGTGTTGAGTGCTTCAAGGGATTTGATGATGGTTTGTGGCAGCACCAGAAACTCCTCTGGGTCTGGCCCGTCCTCAAAGTAAGAGTGCACCCGGGAGCGATCTTCCACTTCCGGCGCCGAGCTCACCTGATATGGCAGCCGCATTTCTGGTGGCGCAATGAATGGCTGCTCGGGCTCCTCGCGCTCGATGTGTAGGGTATCCCGGGCGTTGAACAGACAGCTTTTGAAGATGCCTTGGCGGTAGATTGCCTGGGCCAGGTGAACCATGTTGTTCACCGCCGTGGTGAAGGCGGTTTTGAGTTCTGGGTCGTGCAGGTTCAAGGAGGTATCCACATAAACACCGTCGGGCTCCCAGCGCACAGCGAGCCCGCCTTCCACCGGATAGCGGCCAAGGCGGCTGACGGCTGCCAAGAATGCTTTTTCCGTTTCCCCCATGCCTTGCATGAAGTTTTTGTAGTAACGATCGAGCTGCACATCGTTGACGTCGTTCAGGGTTTCCGGAGCGCCTTCTTGGCGCAGAAAGGATTTGCGAGAACTGTAGACCACGGTGTCGATTTCCCGGTTGGAGAGTCGCGTCCAGATGGGCACTAAGTGTGTGGGCGCGGGTTCTGGCAGATCAATCATCACCGTTCGGCCTATGCGCGGCATCTCTTTCAGGTAATGGTCGCCGGCTCGCATGCGTAGCGCAGGGTCCGGGTCCAACATGCCGTCCAGCATGCGGGCAAATTCCATGGGTAAACCGAGGGATGTGGCGGGTATGGCCAAATGCCCAAAACGGCATGACTGACCTGAGGCCAGCGCATAAAGCGTGGCTGCTGCGCCTTGCTCGTCAAACCTTGGGGACGACAGGCCCCCATAGAGCTGTTCTTCGCCAATAAAGTACACGTCGCCCAGGCGGGCATTGGTTTGTTGCAAGTTGTCAGACATCAGCTCCATCACGCTGGGGCTGAGAAACTGTTGATTGGCGTCCAGTTGGGCAAAGACCGAGGAGCCCCAGTCGATCAGGGCGATATTCTCGGTTTCGGCATCAAACACCAGATTGGACGGTTTGATATCCCCGTGCACGATAGGGCGTTGCCCACCATCGGCTTCGCGCCTTAGATTGCGTAGGATATCGGCCAGTTGATCGGCAATGCGGACAATCAAGCGTGGGCTTAGACGTCCTCGCTGGAGTGATACTTCCTCTAGGTTAAAGCCCGGCGCCCGCTCCATGACCAGTATTGATTGTTTGCCAGCACGGTGGAAGGCAATCAGGTTGGGCACCCGAGGGTGATCTACCTGTTCCAGAATATAGGCTTCGTCTTCCAGCCGGTCGTGCAGGTGCTGGGGCAGGGTAATACGGGTGAACTTGAACACATGCTCAAGATCCCGAGCGCCTTCCAAAGGCAAGCGCCCGGCAAACACAAAGCCGTAAGCGCCCTTACCAATCATCGCGATGTCGGCGTAGCCCATCTGTTGAAGCTGGGTTGTGCATAGCTCAACCCAGTCTTTCAGCTTTCTCGCATCGTCGTGGCTGAGCAGGTAAATCGACTGCTCTTCCGGGATGTAGAATTGCTGCAGTTGAGCCGGCTTCGGCATCGGCGATGATGGGTTCGGTGGTGCCATGCAATCAGCCTAAGTGGAGGAGCATGGATTGCGGCGATTCCAGATAGCTCTTCCACAGATTATTGAAGCGGGCGATGGTGCCGCCATCAATAATGCGGTGGTCGCCCGCCCAGCTGATCGTCATGATCGAACGCTCCACTACCTGCCCGTTGGCATCAAACCGCGGCAGCTTTTGCGTGCGTCCCAATGCCACAATGGCCACTTCTGGCGCATTGATGATGGGCGAGGCGTAGGTGCCCCCCAGTGCGCCAATGTTGGAGATGGTGATGGTGCCGCCTTTGAGGTCTGCTTGGCTTACCCGGCCCTCTCGTGCCGCTTCGGTCAGCCGGGTTACCTCGTCTGCAATTTCCAGCAGGGTAAGCTGGCCCACGTTTTTAACGTTAGGTACAAGCAGCCCGATTTTGCTGTCCACGGCCATGCCGATGTTGCAGTTTGGCTGGTAGTGAACCTCGGTAACATCCTCGTTGAGTTGACTGTTGAGCACCGGGTATTCCCGAACCGCGAGCGCAATCGCCTTCATGATGAACGGCATTAACGTGAGGCGAGAGCCCCGGGCTTCTGCTTCGGGTTTGAGCAGCTGGCGTAGGCCAATCAATTCCGTAACATCAATGTCTTCGCTGAAGTTGAAGTGCGGAATCGTGCTTGCCGAAGCCACCATGCGCTTGGCCATTACGGCCTGCATGCCTTTGATGGGCTCTATGCGGACTTCCTGGCTTTGCACTTCACGTCTCTGTGGTTTGCTTTCTGAGGCTGCCGAACGCCCTGAAGCAGGCCGTTCCAGATGCGACAGCACATCGGCTTTAAGCACGCGGCCGTCCTTGCCCGAGCCCTCAATATTCCCCAGCGTTAGGTCATTCTCGCGAACCAGGCGGCGCACAGCTGGGCTGGCGGGAGTGCGTTGGCCATCTGAGGAGGCGGCGGATTTTGCGGCGGGCGCCGCAGCTGGTTCACGGGCCTGTTGAGGCTCTGCCTGCTTGGCCTCTGGCTCAGCGCTTTTGCTTTCACTGCTGGCCTTGGCCTGCTCACCAGAGTTCTCATCAGACCCTTCACCGCTTTCATCAATAAGTTCAAACAGCGGTGCATGCACTTTGGCTATGTCGCCTTCCTTCCAGTACAGCCGAGTTACCCGGCCTTTATAGGGGGCAGGGATTTCTACCAGCGCCTTATCGGTCATAACTTCTGCGACCGGCTGATCTTCCTCGATCAAATCACCTTCGCTCACCAACCATTTAACCAATTCACATTCCACGATACCTTCGCCGATATCGGGCAGTATAAAATCACTCATCATTGTTCTCCTGTCCGGATATCTGCTTAGAATTCGACACTTTCCCGAATGGCCTCATAGACCTTCAGGTGATTGGGGAAGTGCTCTTTCTCCAGCACCAGCGGGAAGGGCGTGTCCATTCCGGTAACCCGAGTGATCGGGGATTCCAGGTACAGGAAACAGCGCTCCTGAATAGTGGCGGCTATCTCACCGGCGAAGCCGCCCGTTAGAGGTGCTTCATGGGTGATCACCAGGCGCCCGGTTTTAAGCACTGATTCGGCAACGGTTTCCACATCCCAGGGCAGGATGGTGCGCAGATCAATTACTTCACAGGAGAAGCCTTCTTTTTCGGCCATTTCGACGGCCTTGTCGATCACTTCCATCTGAGCACCCCAGCCCAGAACCGTTACGTCGGAGCCTTCCTTCAGGACTTCGGCTTCGCCTATGGGCAACTGGTATTCGCCTTCCGGCACTTCGCCTGTGGAGGCGCGATACAGGCGTTTTGGCTCAAAGAACAGAGTAGGGTTTGGGTCGTTGATAGACGCCAGTAGCAGCCCTTTAGCCTGGTGCGGGTTGCGCGGCACTACAATTTTCAAGCCTGGTGTGTGGGCGAAATAGGCTTCCGGTGACTGGGAGTGGTACAAGCCACCGGCTATGCCACCGCCGTAGGGCGCGCGAATGGTTAAACCACCCACGTCGAACAGGCTGCCCGAACGGTAGCGGAATTTCGCAGACTCGTTAACGATCTGGTCGAAGGCCGGGAATATGTAATCGGCGAACTGGATCTCAGCCACCGGGAACGAGCCCTGAGCCGCCAGGCCGTTGGCGAAACCGATAATGCCTTGCTCTACCAGAGGTGTATTGAAGCAGCGGTCTTTGCCGTACTTTTGTTGCAGGTTGCTGGTGGCCCGAAAGACGCCACCAAAAATTCCCACATCCTCACCAAAGCACAGAACCTTATCGTTGGCGGCCATCGCGATATCAAGCGCATCGTTGATGGCTTGCAGCATATTCATCTTAGCCATGTTATGCCCCTCCCTGAACGTGAGCCGCCGACTTGGGATATTCATCCGGGTATTTTCGAATATGTGCTTTGAGTTTTTCAAACTGCGCGTTCAGCAACGGAGGCACCTCGTCGTAAACATCTGTTATCAGAGTTTCCAGCGGCGGAGGTGGGAGCTTTTGGGCACGTTTCATGGTTTCGAGCACTTCACGGCGCAGGCGCTCCTGCAACTCCTTCTCTTCGCTCTCGCTCCACCATTTTTTCTTCGTGAGCCAGTTTTGCATGCGCAGGATGGGGTCTTTTTCGCGCCACACGGCTTCTTCATCTTTGCTGCGATAGCCGGATGGGTCGTCAGACGAAGAGTGGGCGGCCAGGCGATACGTCATGGCTTCGATCAGAACCGGGCGGTTCTCTTCTACCGCCAGTTTGCGGGCCGCTTCGGTGGCCTGGTAAACGGCGAGAATATCGTTGCCGTCCACACGAATGGTGTCCATTTTGTAGCCAAAGCCACGGGGTGCTATGCCATCGGCGGCAAACTGCTCAACTGCGGGGGTGGAGATGGCGTAGCCGTTGTTGCGGCAGAAGAAAATAGCCGGTACGCGGTGCACAGCGGCCATGTTAAGACCGGCGTGGAAGTCGCCTTCCGAGGCAGCACCCTCGCCGAAATAAACCACGGTGCAGTGCCCGTCGCCAGCCATTTTCTGGCCATAGGCGTAGCCGGTCGCCTGGGGAATCTGCGTGGCCAAAGGCGATGAGATGGTCATGTAGTTAAGTTTGCTGGAGCCATAGTGCACCGGCATCTGGCGGCCTTTGCCATAGTCCAGTTCGTTGCCGAACAGCTGGTTCATAAACTCATCAATGGTGAAGCCACGATACGCCAGCGCGCCTTGCTCACGGTACTGGGCCATGATCATGTCGGCGTCATCCAGTGCAGCGGTGCTACCAATAACGGAAGCTTCTTCACCAGTGCACTGCATGTAGAAACTGAGGCGGCCCTGGCGCTGTGCACCCAGCATGCGCTCATCCAACACACGGGTGGTCACCATTGCACGATAGATTCGCAGGGCTTTTTCTTTGTCGATATCAGGCGCTTTGCCGCCTTTGTAGAGCGAGCCGTCCTGCTTCAGAAGTTTAAACGTCGGAATGCGGTATTCGGCACCGTCTGTAAAAACAGGGGTATAAACGGTTTTGGATTTTGTTGTTGTCATAATCCTCTTCCTGGGGTGATGGCTTGAGGAACAGAATGCCCCTTGTGAGGGCCTCGTTAAGTTACGGAGCTTGTTCTATCTGCCGGTGTTTTTCCAGAGTATAGAACGCATTATGCAACCCTGCCGGTGTTGCGATGATGACTCCCTTTGCCAGTCCTTTCGGTTTGGGTAAAACCGGTTCATGTCTGGCAAGGTTGACCTTAACGTAAAGTGCGGTTCTTGGGTAGTGTCCTTTCGGGGTGAGCTATTACTCCGGAGAAGTTAGACTGCGCACTGCACCGGCAGTTCGCGATGCATCTGATGGGATTCTTGAAAAGGGAAAAGGGATTTGGAAGCAATACTCATTTTGCTTAGTGTGGGCCTCGCACTGTTCATACCTGTGGGCTCTGTACTTGGCTTTCTGTCTTACCGTAAACGGAATGAGCAAGTCGCCCGATTAGATGCTCTGAAACTTGAGGTTACATCGCTAAGTCATGAGGTGACCGAGTTACGCCTGCAGATCAAAGGTGATCAGCCGCTGCCTGCTCTGCAGCAACCTGAGCCAAAGCCAGAACCTGCCGTGGCAACGGCCATAGAGGGGCGGCCCGATTCGCAAACAGGCGCGAGTGACTGGGTGGAGGTTGGTGAACCCCGCGAACCCTCCCGCATTATTGCGGCCCTGAAAGAAAACTGGATGGTCTGGCTTGGTGGCCTGAGTGTGGCACTGGCCGGTATTTTTATGGTCAGCCACTCTATCAGCGCTGGATTAATTGGCTCTGTGCAGCAATTTTTGCTCGCGCTTACCACGGGCCTCGCCCTGCACGCAGGCGCGGAATTCCTGCGCCGGCGCCACATGAGCACAGATCAGGTATTTGCAGCATTGGCCGGCGGTGGCAGCATTACTTTGTACGCCGCATTGCTTGCTGGCGTTCATCACTACCAACTGATCAGCCCGGTCGTCGGGTTAATCATGCTGGCGGTCGTATCCTTGGCCACCATGGCGCTGGCTTTGGTGCACGGCCCCTTGCTGGCCATTATGGGCCTGAGCGGTGCCTATATTGTGCCTCTTCTTATGGGTGGGGAAGGTGGCAGCGTCGCCTTCGTACTCTCCTACAGCTTCCTGATCACCCTCAGTTCGCTATTGTTAATGCGCTATGTTTTCCGTGACTGGCTTTGGTACGCCACTCTGGCAGGTGCGTTGCTTTGGTGGGCCTTTACGGTGGCTGCGTCGCCTGCTGCCACGGCAACAGCCTGTTATCTGGCTGCATTGTTTGTGGTTTTTGCATGCTTGCCAGGCAAGGAGCAGGTTGTACTATCGCGTTTGCGCGAGGCATTTTTGCCGCTACTGGCCGTTTGGGGGCTGTCTATTGCCCAGCAGTTTGGCGACAACACATCCTTGTGGAGTTGGCTGCTTATCCTGCCTGCGGCATCTCTGATACCTCAGAGCCGCGGGGCACTGTGGTTTTTACCCTGGGGTGCGGTGTTAGCCAGTGCTACCGGTTGGCTGTTATACATGGGCAGAATGGATGGCGATCTGGTCTATCTGTTGCAGATTCCCTTGGCTCAGCAGCCTGGCTTTGTCAGTTATCTCATCGCCGCTGCCATAATCACCACCGGCCTTGGCTTGTGGCTTTGGGGGCGCTATGGCGATCAGCGGCGCTGGGCCTCACTAACGCTGCTTTCACCGTTGGTGTGGCTGGTGCTTGGTTGGCTTTTGTTGCACGGCTATGGCCAAACGTCAGTGGTATGGGCGGTCGTCACTTTACTGCTTGGCGCCGCTTATGGCGTGCTGGCCTGGAGGATGGAAGGGTCGGCTCGTTATGGGAACGGCGTAGTCTGGGCGCTGATGGCGGCTCACGTCAGTTACTCTTTGGCCACGGTTATGGCCTTTCGCGAATCGTCACTCACGCTGGCGTTATCGGTTCAGTTCGTCAGCCTTGTCTGGCTGGCGCGGCGTTATCAGATGCCGGAGTTGTACCTGTTATTAAAAGGCGTGTTAGCGGTGGTGGTTGCACGGCTTACCTTCAACCCCTGGGTGCAGGGTTATGATACCAGTGTGCATTGGTCGTTGTGGACCTATGGCGGCGCCACGCTGCTGGCCGCGGTTGCAACCAGGCTGGCTGATAAGCGCCATTCGATTCGTCCTTGGCTGGAAGGGGCAACCCTGCATTTGCTGGTGTTGTTCCTGGGCACGGAGCTGCGCTACTGGCTTTACGGCGGCGATATTTTTGTCCACGAATACAGTCTTATTGAAGCAACCATGAACACGCTTCTCTGGGGTGCGCTCAGTGTAACTTATGCGGTTCGGGCCAAAGCCAGCCAATCACTGGCCTGGCTCTATCGGTTGTTCTCATGGGCTTTGCTGGCGCTTTCCGGAATCAGCTACCTCATGCTGCTCACCTTGCATAACCCTTGGTGGAATGACGGCGCCATCGGCAGTACACCCATCTTCAATATGCTGCTTCCGGCCTTTGGTGGGCCGGTACTTCTGGCGCTTGTTATCAGCCGGTTCCCGGAGATTGTGCCCAGGCTCTGGTCGCTGTGTGTTGCGGGTGCGGGGTTTCTTCTGTTCACTGTCCTGGAGATTCGTCAGCTCTGGCAAGGCGGCGACATGGCGCTGCGGTTTGGTATGACAGAGGGTGAGCTGTATACCTATTCGGTGGTCGGTATGTTCTACGCCATCGGCGCTATTATCTACTCTACGGTTTATTCGACAAAAAGTGCCCATATTATCTTGTACAAAGCAGGCATGGCTTTGTTGGGTATGGTGATCGGCAAAATCTTCCTGATCGATATGGCCGGTCTGCAAGGGTTCTGGCGGGTCGCGGCCTTTATGGGGTTGGGACTCGCCTTGTTGGGCCTTGCATGGATGTACCGAAAAGCGCAGCGTGCCAGTATTCAGGCCCCTTGAGGCTAATTCACTAAATAGAGAAACCGATTATGAGTGATGAGCAGTTAACGAGTGTGCTCGAGTCGAGCGGCGAAGAACGATACGACTACTTTTTAAGTGAAGTGTTGGAAGAGCGGGAGATCTGGATACTCGTTAATTCGGAGAGCCGCTTTTTGTCTATCGTCTCGGAAGACGATGGAGTGGCGCACTTGCCGGTTTGGCCCAGCTCGGAATTTGCCGTTGAGTACGCTAAAGGTTCCGATGATTTGAAGCCGAAGAGCATCTCGTTGCCGGATTTTTTCAAAAAGTGGGTGCCGGGTTTGTCGAAAGATGGACTGCAGGTTGGTGTATTCCCGGGCCTCGATAAAACCGTGTGGATAACTGAAGCGGACGAACTGAAAAAAGACCTGCAAGATGAGCTGTCCAGTTTCTAGCTTTTATCTTCTATCGAGAGCGATCGACTTTAAGTGCTGTGAGGTAAATTCATGAGTGACAATCTCAAACACGTAGTTTGTCCACATTGCGACAAGGTAAACCGTGTGCCCGAAGCTCGCTTGGCATCGGGCGGTAATTGTGGGGCCTGTAAGCAGCCCTTATGGCCAGAGAGCGTGCTGGAGCTAACAGGGCAAAGCTTTGCTGCCCATACTGGGCGCAGCGACCTGCCGGTGTTGGTGGACTTCTGGGCGAGCTGGTGTGGCCCCTGCAAAGTGATGGCGCCGCAGTTTGAAAAGGCGGCTAGCGGCTGGCAGGGAAAAGTGCGTTTTGCCAAACTCAGTACCGAAGAGCACCCAGGTCCGGCAGGGCAATACAGTATTCGCAGCATTCCTACGCTGATTCTGTTTCGCAATGGCCGTGAATTGGCCCGGCAAAGTGGCGCCATGAATCAGGGCCAGATCAATCAGTGGCTGCAGAGCAATGGGTGCTGAGAACTGGCGGATCAGCATGGAAGCCACTGAACAGTAAATGATCTGGTCAGTTAACGGTCATATTTGTCGAACGCCCGTTTTAACTGGCCTGAACTGGCTTGTCCCGCGCCTGTTCACAAAGTTATCCACAGATTCGCGGGATAACTTTCAGGCAGGAAATTCATGTTCGGCCCCGGTGGACTCGACAGCCGGTATTCAAGGAGCCTTTTGATGGGAACACTGCTGATTATTCTCGCCGTCCTGTTTTTGGCGCTGGTTGTTATCCTGCCCTTGGTGGAGAAATATGCTCCGAGAGGTGAAACGCGTAATTATGGCAATTTAACGCGTTTCATCTTTCCACTAATGGCGCTATTGATCGTGGTGCAACTAATCCGGTATTACTTTTCCTGAGCAATGCCAATAGCTGATGGGTAAGCTGGCTGAGCCGGCTTCGCTCGTCAGCCTTTTTTACACATTCTTCCAAACCATTTTGGGGCGCGTCGCGCAAGTGCCGGTCTCTGCCTTATAAAAAACGTTCCGGAACGGATCTCGCATGCTTTCAGGGCAGGATCAGCCTGAAAGGATGCGCGCCTCATGAGCCAGTTCCACCCCATCATCTACGTTCGTGGCTACGCCATGACAGCCAGCGAAATTGCCGATACCGTCTCCATGCCTTATATGGGCTTTAATCTGGGCGCGACAAAGGTGCGCCAATCCTGGGATGGAGCTGTGTACAAGCAGGTTTTTGAATCACCGATGATGCGCCTGATGAAGGATTACGGATATACGGATGCATTTTCTGATGGCGTCGAAATAGACCGGGACATCACCCCAAAAACCGTCGTTATCTACCGTTATTACGATCAGGCAGACCGGGACTTTGGCGAAGGGAAACCGCTTTCCATTCCCGCCGCGGCGTTGCAACTGCGGGATTTGATTCTGAATATCCGTAACCAGATATGCGGTGACGATGTAGCTCTGCGGGCTGAATTTCGGGTGCACCTCGTAGCACACTCCATGGGCGGCTTGGTTTGCAGGTGTCTTTTGCAGAATGGCGGAATCATTACACCGGCCGTACGACAAATAGTGGATAAAGTGTTTACCTATGCCACGCCACATAACGGCATAGAAATGGCTGGAATCAACGTGCCTGCGTTCCTCGGCCTGTGGGATATCAACAACTTTAATCGTGCAACTATGGCGGGGTATCTGGGGCTGGAAGGCAGGCCTGAAAGAGTGGACTCTCTGGATGGCAAGTTCGACCCGGATCGCTTTTTTTGCCTGGTAGGAACCAATCAGCAGGACTATGGGGCCGCCAAAGGTGTGTCAAAGTGGCTGGCGGGCAAGATGAGTGATGGGTTGGTGGCTATCGAGAATGCGACGGTTCAGGGTGCGCCCAGAGCTTTTGTATACCGCAGCCACAGTGGTCCCTATGGCATCGTTAATTCAGAAGACGGCTACCAGAACATGGTGCGGTTCCTGTTTGGCGACGTCCGTGTAGACGGAGTGATGGATGTCGAGTCTTTGCCGCTGCCACCTTCTGTGGAAAAGGCAAAAAAGGAGGGGCGCAGGGTTCGTGCCTCCTATTATTTTGAGGCCACTGTATCGCCCAGGGGAGCCCGCAGCTTTCGGCTGACGGAAAGGCGCCGGGAGACCTTCAGTGCGGTGCTGCGAAAGTTCGATGAAATGATGAAACCCAAAAAAGCCGGCCTGGATTCTGCTCGCTCTCCGGTGCTGTTCTCCACGTTCCTTGATAGTTCAAAAATTACCGTTGATCGTGGCCGCACCCTTGTGATGACCGTTGAGCTTGCCGTATCGGCAACAGATTACTTTGTTGACGGAGCCCTGTGGACGGAGCATAGGGTGGAGGGCGAATACCTTTACCGCGACACTCTGACATTGAAAATAACCCCTGCCGGCGACGGCTGGAACCTGCGATATGTAACCACCGATGAACAGTGGAGTGAGCGCGGCGGAAGCAAAGTCAAGTCGGATGGCGATAGCCACTTGATACCGCTGTCGTCGAAGAAAGGCTTCAGTGCCCAATTGCGCATGACGCTTCGGCGGCGCTCCTGATCCATCGAGAAAGAATCAGTCTGCGGCGAAGAATAGTTTGTGGCGGCCGGCATAAGCTGGCAAAGTTCTGCGAAATCAGACTTAACTCCACCAAAAGGAAACGCCGGTGACGGATTTAGTAAATTACACGCTGAATGATGGTGTCGCGACAATCGTTATTAATAACGGAAAAGCGAATGCCCTGAACCATCAAGTGTTTGAGCAGCTGAACAAAGCCCTCGACCAGGCAGAACAAGACAAGGCCGTGGTTATTCTGACGGGTCAGCCGGGAATATTCTCTGCCGGCTACGATCTGAAAGAAATGCAAAAAGGTATGAATGAGGCCGCGGAATTGGTTGCCGTGGGTTCAATATTTACCCGTCGCCTGGCTGCTTTCCCGTTTCCGATTATTGGCGCATGCAGTGGACACGCCCTTGCTAAAGCCGCGTTTATCCTGCTGTCTGTGGACTACCGGGTAGGTATTGAAGGTAGCTTCAAGCTTGGCCTGAATGAAGTGGCCATTGGTATGACCATGCACCACGCAGGCATTGAGATTGCGCGGCACCGCTTGGCCCCGGCTCATTTTTACCGTTCGGTTATCAACGCCGAAATATACAGCCCCGAAGGCGCAGTGGCAGCCGGCTACCTGGATGAAGTGGTTGCGCCGGATCAGCTTTTGACCCGTGCCAACGAACTGGCCCAAGGGTTCCGGAAACTGAATATGCGAGCACATGCCCAAACCAAACTGAAAACCAAAGCCGCCTATCTGGAACTGCTGGATCTTAGCATCAAGAAGGATTCGGAGAGCTTGGGCCTTTCAGGTTAAAAGACACTTGGGGCGAGTTAGCTTTGGGCTAACTCGCCAGGGTCTATTCTGTAAAAGTCGCGGAGCAGCTCGTATACGGCCGGTTGCTGTTCTTTCAGGTGTTGCGGTTGCTGGTAAAAGGTTTCTGTCAGTACCGCAAAGAACTCAGCTGGCTTTGTTGCACCATAAGGGTCGAGCCAGCTTGTTCGGTGGTGTCTCAGGGAATGCCGGAGATTATCATAGGCAATGGTCATGGTCTGTTGCCACTCTTTGGCCTGCTCTCCGCTAAGGGGCGGCGCCCCGTCGGCTGTTCCATCGAGGTAATCAAGCTGATGGGCAAACTCGTGGAGAATGACATTATGTGGGCCATTTTTGTTGATGGCCCCGCTTTCACATTCCGACCAGGCCAGTACCACTTGCCCCAGCGATGAGGCTTCACCTGCCCGGACCTGATCGCTGACGCCAACCACCATGCCGTCGCGTTCCTGAGCTTGTACCCGGTAAACATCCGGGTAGACAAGAATGCTGCGAACCTCGTTGTAATCCGCATACGAACGCATAACCGTTAGCAAGCAGGCATGCCCGGCAATCGCTACCCGAACCCGGTCGTCTATCTCAAAGCCAGCGCAGCCATAGAAATGCTTTTCTGCAATGAATAGCTGAATCTGGTCTCGCAGGGTTTTCTGCATATGCGTAGGCAGGTGGCGGTACAAAGGCACTGTCGACTGTAGATGCTTTCGCCACGCCTTCGGGAAGGGTTGTTTTAGCTCAAGTTCCCGCCGCCAGGCGCGATAGAAAAACAGATAAAACACCGCCGTTGCGATCAAGGCTATGGCAAAGACTGTAAATAAAATCAGCGGGGACATTCTTTTAAACTCGTTGCCTACACATGACCACCACTTTAGCACATGCAGATTAGCCAAAAGCTAAAACGGCGCCTATGATCAAACACTTGGTCGTAAGTCAGCTTTATTGTACCAATATGAGTCGCCAAGGTAGCGACGGCGTCTATACTCTGCGGCCCAGGTAACCGCTGTTTCATGGGTTATCGGAATGCTTCTTGCGGCAACACGTCGATAATAAGGATGACATGCTTTACGAAATGAGCATTGGTGGAATGTTGTTCAGCCCGTTCGTGGTGCTGGTGCCTGTGGCCTTTATTTTGACGGCAGCTACGCGACTGGCTCTGCACTATTTGGGCCTGCGTCATTATATTTGGAAGGAAGCCTGGTTTGATGTGGCTGTCTTCGTTTGTTATTTGGCTGCTATTGTTTATCTGTTTGGGGACTAAAAGGAAGTTTATGGGAAAGTTGGGGCGCGTTGGACTGACATTGCTGGTGGTAGCTGCTGCCGTTATAGCCGGGGCCTGGGTATGGGATCAATACCTCTATTCGCCCTGGACACGAGACGGCCGGATTCGCGCGGATGTCATCACGATCGCGCCTGACGTGTCTGGTTGGGTAACCGATGTGAGTGTGAAAAATAATCAGTTGGTTAGCAAAGGCGCCCCACTGTTCACTATTGACGATACTCGCTATCGGGCGAAATTCGCAGAGAATAATGCGCGCCTTGCTCAGGCGCGCACAGGTTGGGATCTCGCCAAGCATCAGTACGAACGACGGCAGCGCATGGCTGAGAGCCGGTCTATTAGCGAAGAAAGCCTTGAGGCTTACCGTATTCGTGCCGAGACAGCCAAGGCGAGTTATCAACTTGCAGAAGCCGAGCTCAATACAGCCCGGATCGACCTGGAGCGCACAGAGGTGCTGGCGCCCAAGAACGGTATTGTGAACAACCTTTCTTTGCGCCAGGGCAATTTCGCATCTCGGGGCACAGCCGTATTGTCGCTTATTAAAAGCGACTCTTTTTACGTGACCGGGTACTTTGAAGAAACCAAGCTGCATTTGGTGCGGGTAGGGCAAAAAGCCCGGATTACTCTGCTGTCTGGCGGTAAAAAGCTTAGTGGTGAGGTGACCAGCATCGCCCGTGGTATTGCGGATTCGAATACCAGCAGTGATAGCCAGATGCTGCCCCAAGTGCAGCAAGCCTTTAACTGGGTACGCCTTGCCCAGCGTATCCCGGTGGATATAACCCTCGATCCCCTCCCGGAAGGTGTAAATATCAGTGCCGGCATGACAGTTTCCATTTATCTGGAAGCTGACCCGGAATCAGACTAGGGGAGTTGCCTTTCATGACGCTGCACCCGCTGCTTGCCCAGCTTTTGACGCCCAACAGGCACGCGGTGATATTTGCTGTGAAAGGGGTGATATCCATGGCGCTGGCGCTGCTGGTGTCTATGTACCTGCAGCTTGATCGTCCCTATTGGGCACTGGTATCCGCCGTTTTCCTGCAGATTCGCCCGGAAAGCGGGCTGGTGATTGAAAAAGCCCTGTGCCAGATTTCCGGTTCGGTGGTGGGCGGTGGCGTGGGGATTTTAATCCTGGCATTTTTCATGCCTTACCCACTGTTGGCACTGGCCTGCCTCACGCTGTGGATTGGCCTGAACTCCGCTGCCTCCTCCATGGTGCACAACACTAACTTCATCTACGCCTTTGCCATGTCGGGAATGACGGCGGGGCTGGTGGTAATCATGGTTATGGCCAACGCCAGTGCCGCGGATGGTCAGGCCGTGTTTGATATTGCTCAATCCCGTATCAGCGAAATAACGGTTGGTGCTCTGTGTGCCATGCTGGTTAGCCAGTTGTTGTGGCCAGTGACGGTAAAAGACAGCCTTCGTAGCCATTCTCGAAACGTGATCAACAAAACCCTCGAATACCTCTCGCTGGAGCTGGACCCAAACAGCACCCATGAGCAGCGACACCAGCATGCGGATCAGATTTTGGAAACGCTTGTGGTGCTAAATGATGATTCCAGCGCAGTAGCCTACGAGGGGCCTGAAGGGCCGGGGCGAAGCAGGGCAGCAACCCTGCTCTGCAACAAGGTGATGTCCCTGTTGGCGGTGACGCAAATTATGGGGCGCTTTCCGCGAAATCATCCGGATTTGGTTTCAAAGGCGTTCAGCAACTTATTGGCAGACATGCGAGTTCTCTTCATACGAATTGCAGAAGCAGACAGCTACGAAGAATCCTATCGTCAGGCCCAGGCACTGAGGCGGGCACTTCTGGAACACAAAGCCGCGTACGTAAATGAATCTGCCATTGTTATTCGCCTTACCCAGACAGCTGTAGAGCTGGTGGCGGACCTGGTTATGGTTTTGAGGGCCTACAACGCACTTGAAAACCGCGATCAGACACTGCTCAAAGCCTCCAGGCTGAAAACCCACAGGGACCCGTTGGTGGGTATTGTGAATGGCTTCCGAACAGCGGTTGTGTTCGCAATCGGGGCAACGATATGGTTAGGCACCGGCAGCCCTGCGGCCATCATGCTGATGATCATGCCCGTGGTATTTTCTGTAATGTTTGCCCGCTTTTCCCTGGTGGTGTTGACGTTCATGCTGCGCCGCCTGCTGCTTGGGGTTGTGGTGGCGATCCCGGTGGCGCTGTTTTTCGGGTTGGGTCTTTTGTCGAGAAGTAGTGGAGACTTTGAAATGTTGGTACTGGTGCTTGCAGGGCCTTATTTCATAGGCCTTTTGGCGCTTGCAGACAGGCCGACCTTGCCTTATGGCCTGGGTTTTTGTATCCCTTTTACGCTTATTGTTCAGCCCGGTAACCATATGACGTTCAGTACGGACGTTGCGACCAGTAACGCTCTGGGACTGTTTGTGGGTATCAGTATTCTTTACTGGGTGTTCAAGCTGATCACGCCTCTGGATGGCCAGCTCATGCAGCGTCGGCTACTTAAAGCAACCGCTCGCGATCTTACCGCCATTGATTACCAGCACCGGCCCGAGAACTGGCTTAACGGCCGCATGGGAGAGCGCCTGTTGCGGCTTGCCAACTATGATCAGGGATCGGGGAGCCCCAACCGGGACATGACGGACCTGGGCTTTACCGGCCTTAACATTGGCCATATGTCCATTCGCCTGAGAAGGCGGATCAAAAACCATCGCAGCGCTGAGGTAGATGCGAAACTCGCCCAGTGGCAACAGGTGTTGGCAGACACCTATCTGTTAAGCGCCCGCGGCGAAATAAACGCCCGATTCCGGAAAGTGAGTGCCGAGCTGCTAGCCGCTGTTCACGCAACCAAAGAGCCAGATTCACAAACGGCAACCGTTGAAGGTATGTTCGAGCGCATAGCCCTGACGTTTGAGCGAACCGCCAAAACCATTGCTGAGGCTAAAAACCCGACGTCGTCCAGTGATCAAAGCGCATCTCCAGTGATAGCCGCCTGATGATCTATCCTCGTTCTGCGTACCAAACGGCCTCGTACTCTGGTCGCATTGGCGTTCAATAAAAACTCCTGTAGCTTCAAGGGATTCCCCGCGATTAATCACCCGATTGAGGAGTGTTGCCGTGTCACGTTCGGAGCAGTTTGCCAGCGATAATTATAGTGGCGTTTGTCCCCAAGCCTGGAAGGCGATGGAGGCGGCAAACCGCGTGGATGAGCCAGCGTACGGCGAGGATAGCTGGACACAGCGGGCAGCAGATGGGTTGCGCTCTTTGTTTGATACAGATTGCGATGTCTACTTTGTGTTTAATGGTACGGCGGCCAACTCGTTGGCGCTGGCGTCTATGGGGCAATCGTTTCACAGCGTGATATGCCATGAGCTGGCGCATATTGAAACAGATGAGTGTGGCGGGCCGGAATATGCCTCCAATGGCGCCAAGCTCTTGCTCGGGCAGGGCGAAAACGGGAAGCTGACACCGGAGAGTATTGAGCACCTGGTGACTAAACGCACCGATATTCACTACCCAAAGCCAAAGGTGCTTAGCCTTACTCAGGCCACGGAAGTTGGCACCATCTATACCCCGGATGAACTTCGCGATATCCGCACACTGGCGGATCAATACAAGCTGAATATCCACATGGACGGTGCTCGGTTTGCGAATGCCGTGGCAGCGCTAGATGTACACCCATCGGAAATTACCTGGAAAGTGGGCGTCGATGTGCTGTGTTTTTCGGGAACCAAGAATGGTCTGGCCTTGGGCGAGGCTGTGGTGTTTTTTAATAAAGCGCTGGCCGAAGACTTTGAATGGCGTTGCAAACAGGCCGGGCAACTGGCCTCTAAAATGCGATATATTTCTGCGCCCTGGTGTGGATTGCTGGAGAATAACGTGTGGCTGGAAAACGCCCGTCATGCCAACGCCTGTGCGACAAGACTTGCTGATGGGCTGGCCGGCTTGCCAGGAATTAAGCTCAGGTACCCAAGGCAGGTAAACGGGGTTTTTGTAGAAATGCCCGAAGCCTTGCAGGCTGCGTTGCGGGCAAAAGGTTGGCGTTTCTACAACTTTATCGGCGGCTGCGCACGCCTGATGTGCTCCTGGGCCACTACCCCTGCGGTTGTTGACCGGTTTTTGGCGGATGTGCGCCAGTTGCAGGCATAAGCTAGCGGTTTACCTGCCTGATGATTTCCACCACAATCGGCGCCATCCCGAACCAGGAACTCGTACTATGCCATTGTGTACTTCATCGTTATCGGGGGCGATCTGATGAAAGCCCTCTTTCATAGCTATCTGAACTCCTCACTGATCCTTCGCGTAAGCATCGCACTGGTGCTAGGTGTTGCAGTCGGAATGCTCGGCGGGCAGCAGGCTGCCGACTGGCTGGCGCCCTTTGGAGAGTTGCTGCTGCGCCTGCTCAAGTTTCTAATTGTGCCTATTGTGTTGTTCACCCTGATGGTGGGTATCAATCAGGCCAATATCGGCAGCATGGGCCGAGTTGGGCGCAAACTGTTCGGGTTTTACGTGATGACCTCCGCACTGGCCATTGTGGTGGGGCTGGTTGTGGCTACCCTGCTTGAGCCAGGAAGCGGTATGGCGCTTGATGAAAGCGCAGATGTAAAAGTGCCCGATAACCCCGGGTTCGTGAGTGTGCTGCTGAAAATCGTGCCCGATAATATTTTTGCAGCGTTTACCGAGTTAAACCTGTTGGGAATCATCTTCACTGCCATTGTTTTTGGTATTGCGCTGCTGAAGCTACGTGAGAGTGAGGCTCATGCAGAGCTTGGCGAACACCTGTACAAGGTTGTAGAAGGGCTTAACGAGATCACCCTGAAAGTCATGTCTGGCGTGCTGCAGTACGTTCCTATTGGCGTGTTCGCGATTGTTGCCAAGACCGCTGGTGAGCAGGGCATGACCACTATATTGGCGCTGGGCGATATGGTAATGGTGCTTTATATCGCGCTGGCGGTGCACCTGGTTGTTTACTGCATTCTGATGCGCTTTTACGGCGTGCGAGTGCGGGAGTTTTTCCGTGAAGCGCGTACGCCCATGGCAACGGCTTTTGCTACCCAGAGCAGTTCAGGTACCTTGCCGCTGACGCTGGATGCGGCACGGCGGTTGGGAATTCCCAAGCGGATCTATGGTTTCAGCTTGCCGCTAGGCGCCACTATTAATATGGACGGCGCGGCGATTCGTATCGCGATTTCTGCTGTGTTTGCGGCCAACGTTATTGGTATCCCTCTGGATCTGATGACCATGGCGGAAATCGTACTCATTGGTACGCTGACCTCCATCGGCACCGCGGGTGTTCCCGGGGCTGGCATTGTGATGATTGCCACGGTGTTTGCCCAGGTTGGGCTGCCTATCGAAACGGTCGCACTGCTGGTTTCCATTGATGCATTGGTCGGCATGGGTGCTACAGGGCTTAATGTTACCGGGGATTTGGTGGGCACCGCGGTTATCGCACGTAGCGAACGCAAACATGCAGCGGAACCTGCTGTTGCGCTTTCTGAGCCGGCCGGCTGAAGCTTGCTGGGTGTGTTAGAGTACTTGTCAGGCTTTCGTTATGACGGGAGGGCTTTTATGAGTCTGAAATCCGGCAAGCTGATCGTTTTTTACGACGGTTCCTGCTCCACCTGTATCAAGGATCGCCGTTGGTACGAAAAGTTGGCGGGGAAAACCGGTGAGTCGGTTGAATGGCTGGACATCACAGGTCGTGACGACGAGCTACGCCAGCAGGGTATAGATCCCGGTAAAGCACTTCGGGAATTGCATGTGAAGGATGATCAGGGCGAAATCCATCGTGAGATGGACGCGTACATACTGTTAATGTCGCGAGTCCCGATACTGAAACCACTGGCATGGCTGATATCCTTACCTGTGATTCGACCTTCCCTGGCCAAACTTTACCATTCATGGGTTGCGCGCCGCCTGGCTGGCCGAGTGTGAACCTTTATCTACCTGGCAGAGTCCCGGAGAGCCCCAAGTGACGTATATTCGAGAACAGGCCATTCGGGGCCTCAAGGCGGGTGACGTGTTTACGGTTACCCGAACGTTTACCGAGAATGACACGGTAGCGTTCGGCGAAATCAGTCGGGATATGAACCCGATTCACTACGATGAGCGCTTCGCCGCTGCCAAGGATTTCCGGGGTAAAATCTGCCATGGATTGTTGGTCGGTGGCATGATTACCGAAGTGGGTGGGCAAATTGGCTGGCTGGCCTCCGGAATGAATTTCCGGTTCCGCCGGCCGGTTTACTTCGGCGATACCATTACTTGCGAGTTCACCATTACCGAAGCCGACGAGCGCAACCGCGCAAAGGCTGACGCGATACTGTCCAACCAACACGGCGAGGTTGTTGTTGAGGCCTGGTTAACCGGCGTATTGCCTGGGCATACGGAACGAGCCATTCTCGCGCAGCATTGATTTCCCTCACTATTCAGGATTCCACCTTCAGAGGTTTTTATGGCTCGCTTCGAGTTGCTTGGCACTGCGATTATCCCCGGCAAAGGCACAGAGTTACGCCTGCTGCAGCGCGATCAGGAATTCTCCATTCGAATCGCGGGTACTTCCGGTGAGCTGATGAACACTCGCCTGCATGGCTCTGAGGATGCGCTTGCCACTCTGGCTTGTGAGCGCATTGCCGATCACCCGGCACCTAAAGTGCTGATTGGCGGGCTGGGCATGGGGTTCACCCTTGCTGCAGCTTTGCAATCACTGGGTGACACCGCAGAGGTGACGGTCGCCGAACTTGTGCCCGAAGTAGAGCATTGGAACCAGGGGCCTTTAGGCAGTGCAGCGGGCTATCCACTAAACGACCCCCGCGCTCAAGTGCACATTGGCGATGTCGTGCAATTGATCAAAAGCTCGCCTGCCAGCTACGACGCTATTTTGCTGGATATAGATAATGGCCCAGAGGGCCTGACGCGCAAAGAAAACGATTGGCTGTACACGCCGGCGGGTATTGAGGCTGCCCAAGCGGCGCTTCGGCCAGATGGTATTCTGGCCTATTGGTCGGCAGGGCAGGATCCAACCTTCACCGAACGGTTGAAGCGCGCGGGTCTTACGGCAGAAGCCGTAACCGTGCGGGCTCATCGCCCCGGCAAAGGTGCTAAACATGTTATCTGGCTTGCGTGGTAAGCACTTGGCTAGCCACGGGGCGCTAGTCCTCGTCGTCGTCCAGCATGCGCTCCTGGCGCTCGCGCTCTTCCTCTTTGGCAGAATCGATTACCGCCATAAGCTCGTCCACATCGGCGCTGCGGGTGTCGTGCTCGAAACACCCGGTAAGCTCGCTGTCTGCGTGCAGGTCGCCGCTTTCATACAACGCCCAGATTTCCTTACCGTAATCGGTAACCAGAAGGTCGGGCGCGTATTTGCCAAAATAGCGGCGCATATTGTCCACATCCCGCTCAAGCATGCGCTCGGCGTTATTGTTGCCGGCAGCGTTTACGGCCTGGGGCAGGTCAATGATTACAGGGCCTTTGCTCTCCACCAGTACGTTGAATTCCGACAGGTCGCCGTGGATCAGTCCAACACTTAGCATTCGGACAATCTCTGCGATAACCCGGTGGTGGTAATCTCTGGCCTGCTCTGGAACAAGAGTAATGTCGTCCAACCGCGGGGCAGCTTTGCCATCGGCATCGGAAATCATCTCCATCAGCAAAACACCGTCCACAAAGCCCATGGGCTCAGGCACGCGTACGCCCGCCCTGGCTAGGCGGTAAAGGGCATCCACTTCGGCATTTAGCCAAGCATTTTCCTGCTCTTTCTGCCCGTAACGGGTCTTTTTGCTCATGGCTCGGGCGCGGCGGCTATTACGTACCTTTCTGCCTTCCTGGTACTCAACAGCCTGCTTGAAGCTCCGCTTCTTCGCTTCCTTGAATACCTTTGCGCAGCGTAGGTCTTCGCCACATCGCACCACGTAAACTTGTGCTTCTTTACCGCTCATAAGCTGGTAAAGCACTTCGTCGACCATGCCGTCGTCGACTAGGGGTTGTAGTCTCTTGGGTACTTTCATAACACCTTTCAGATTAGCCGTAAGCGTGCTGACCATGCGTAATGTGCCTGCCTGAAACCAGGTGGGGGCAAAATATGATGGTCACAATGGGGCATAGCTTACATCAAATTGCTTATTCTTATATGAATCCGATTATAGCGTCAGGAAGCTTTTTACAGAATGTCCTATAGTGTCCACTTGTCCTGTATCGGCAGGGCAGGTCTGCGGGTAGAATTGCCAGGAGTGAAACTGGCTGGCTTATACCCAGTATGGATGCGTTTACGGTATTGTTTTGGAGCTTTAAAAAATGCCTAGAGCAAGTGAAATCAAGAAAAATTCTGCAGTTGAATACGAAGGACGGGTATATTTCGTCAAGGACATTGAGCGCTCTGTTCCTCAGGGTCGTGCCGGCGGCAGTCTCTACCGCATGCGCATGTACGACGTGGTAACAGGCAACAAGATTGACCAGACATTTAAAGACACGGATATGCTGAACCTTGCCGATCTTGTGCGCAGGGCTGCATCCTTCTCCTATTCTGATGGCGATGAATACGTCTTCATGGATAACGAAGACTTTACGCAGTACAGCCTGAACCGCGAAGCCATTGCCGACGAGCTGCTGTTCATCAGCGAAGACACCCAAGGTGTTATGGTGATTCTGGTCAGTGAAGCGCCGGTTTCCCTGGCGTTACCGCCAACCGTTGAGCTGGATATTGAGGAAACCGACCCGTCGGTAAAGGGTGGGTCAGCAACCGCTCGCACCAAGCCTGCCAGAATGGCAACTGGCCTGGTAATACAGGTTCCTGAGCACATATCCACGGGCGATCGCATCAAGATCAATGTGGAAGAGCGGAAGTTCTTGAGCCGAGCGTGATTTGAGGTACGGAGGCCTATGACAACGAAAGAGACCATCAAGGTACTGGTTGCCAGCGTGATCGCAGTTGTGGTCACGGTGGGCATCGCTCGGTTCTCATACACGCCGATGATCCCCGAGATGGTCGAAGCGCTTGGGCTGAGCCAGTCAGTGATTGGTTTGCTGGCAACTGTGAACTACGCAGGCTACCTAACGGGCGCGCTTCTGATCACTCGAATCAGTGATATCGGCCTGAAAGTAAGGCTGTATCAATTGGGGCTTGTTGTCGCGGTGGTCTCCACCGTTCTCATGGGTTACACCACCAACCTCTGGCTTTGGTATCCACTGCGCTTCATCTCTGGGCTGAGTACCTCAGCGGGGATGTTGCTCGGTGCCGGCCTGTTGATGAGCTGGTTAATCAAGAACAACCAAAAATCCGAGCTTGGCGTGTTCTTCTCGGGGATCGGCCTGGGCATTGTTCTAACCGCCGTTCTTGCGGAGCTGATTCGGGGGCAGTTCACCTGGGACCAGCAATGGGTGATATACGGGCTGGCAGCACTGGTGCTATTGATTCCTGTCTGGCGCTGGATGCCGGATTATCGCGCCTGTGCCATACCGAAAACGGGCAGCACGGGCGCCGGCGATGAGCGAAGCCGATTTATTGTTATGCTGCAACTGGCCTACTTTTGTGCCGGTGTTGGTTATGTGGTCACGGCAACTTTTCTCGTGGCTATTGCCGAATCCATGCCGGAGCTCAGCGGCCGAGGCTGGCTTATCTGGCTGATTGCCGGCCTGGCGGCTACGCCCGCCTGCTGGCTGTGGGATGTATTTACCCGCCGCTGGGGGCAGTGGACGGCACTCTATCTTGCCTACACGCTCAACTCTGTAAGTATTCTAATGCTGATCATTAACACCAGTATGGCCAGCGTAATGCTCAGCGCAGTCATTTATGGCGCCAGCTTCATTGGTATTGTCAGCATGATGCTGGCGATGGTGGGGCGCGAGTTCCCTGAAAACCCCTCCCGGCCCATGAGCCGCCTCACTTTCAGCTATGGCATTGCGCAGATGCTGGCGCCCGCTGTCGTTGGCTACCTGGCCGATGTGGAGGGTAACTACACCAACGGTCTTTGGCTTACCCTTGTGGTGATGGCGTTGGGTGTGCTGGTGATTCATGTGGCGCGTGGGGTTAAGAGGAGGGGAGAGAGGGGAAGGGAACCGGAGTCAGCTCTATGAGTCACTTAGCTGCTGCACAACCACTGTTCTGGCGAGATAGTCGGCTGCCGCATGTCGAGTTGCGGGTGGTCAGTGATGGCCGAGAAGTTTGCTATGCACCCCATAGCCACGCCCAGTGATCTATGGGGTGCATTACCTCAGGGCGAAGTACCTTCGAGTATGTCGGGCGCCACTACGAGGTTGAAGCCGGGTCTCTGGTGTTCATGAATCCGCAATGGGTTCATGCCTGCAATCCGGTGAACAATCAGCCGTGGGGCTATCTGATGTTATATGTGGATGCCCATTGGCTAGCAAAACTGAGGTTTCATCTAGGTTTGTTGGATGAGCCAACTTGGCAGGATATGGGCTGCGATCTCAGCGAGTCATCTGATTTGTTTTCCGGTTTTCAGTCTCTGGCTGAAGCTCTGCTGGATGAGTGCATAACTACAGACCAGAAGCGGGATCGCGTAGAAATGTTTTTGTCGAAAGTGATGGTATCGATATCCAAGGCTGCGGAGCGAGCTGAGCAGCCGTTTCCACGTGCAACAGAGTCGCTTCAGGAGCTGGCCCGATATCTGGATTGCCATTGCATGGATGAGCTATCGATTGAATGGATGGCACAGCGAGCAGGGCTTTCTCCCTCTCACTTGGTTCGCGTGTTTCGTAAGCATTTTGGCATGACGCCTCATGCTTATCAGATTAATCGTCGTATTCAGCTTGGGCAAAAGGCGATTCGCCAAGGTGCACCCATCGCAGATGCAGCTATTGCTGCCGGGTTTTTTGATCAGCCACATTTCCAGAGGGTTTTTAAACGGCTGGTTGCCGCCACTCCCGGGCAGTATGTCCGACCGCTAAAGCGGCGTCTTAATCAAGTATGAGATAGAGGCAACTGGCCAGCAGCAAGGCTGCAAGGATGCGATTTACCGTTTGCAGAAGCCTTGGCCGCTGAACGTGCTGGCGTAAGAAACGCCCGGCCAATACCCATGTAGAAAGAGATAGCCAGCAGATGGGTAAATACAGGCTGGAAAATATCGCAAGTTGAGCGAGATCACCACCAGATGTGTAGGCACCGATACCGGAAGCGGACGCAAACCAAGCTTTTGGGTTTAGCCATTGCATGATGGCCCCCGTCCAGAAGCCAGGAGCATTTCCTATAGTCTGGTCTGTAATCGTTCCGTCATCGAGCGCCAGCCGATAGCTGAGATACAACAAAAATGCGATACCCGCCCAGGTTAACAGCCGGTCAAATCCCGGAATCCATGCCAAAGCAGAATGCAGCCCCAGCCCGATCGCAAGAAAGAGCGCAACAAATCCCAATGTCGCTCCTGTGACAAACCACAACCCCCGGCGCAAATGGTATCGAGTACCGCTGCTCAGGCAGACAAGATTAACCGGCCCGGGGGAAATGGACGCTGCCAGTGCAAAGGCTGCCATCGGCAAAATTAGGGCTAGGGACATTAAAAGGCTCCTCACCTGGGGATAGTGAGTGAGGAGTCTGACGCGATTGTGAACTTTGGTATTGTATAAAATTGTGCCTGGTGATGGCTTCAATCTTCCCTGCTTCTACCCCGCAGCCGGAGCTTTCCTCCGAATAATGATGCTAGAGTATGGGTAGATTCAAAGTGGAGTCTTAATCAGATATGCCGATATCAGAAGGTGCCCAACATTACGTCCTGATGCTGATTCCCAGCCTTTTGTTGGATATCGAGAAGCTGGGGCTGCGGCGGATTATCCGGACGTCTGATTTCTCGGAGCAGGAGGTGACAGCGCTCTACTTTGAATTTGTGTCTATCAAGCGTGTCCTTCCGCATAACCCTCATTCCATTGAGCCGGCTATCTGGCAACACTTGCTTCACTGCGTACGGGTGATGAGTTCGCTGGTGAGTCTGGCGACTACGGAAGACCTGGAGCGCGCCCGCGAAACGGCGGTTCGTCGGTATTTGCCTCATGCAAAAATGAGCCTGAAAAACGAGTTCGAGCAGATGCGCAGTGAAGGGAAGGTAGACTTCCGGCTCGCCGGCATTCTGCGCCAGGGGGATTTGCCGGAAAATTCCGGGCAGGTGTGCATGGAAGCTATCCGGCGTGAACGGCAGCAGCGCGTAGAATCCATCAAATGCCTGGGTACAGAGCATTTAACCGACCACGAAGCTTATGTTGTGGAGTCCGCCAGGGACTATGTTCTGACTGAGATCGATGACGCGCCCGAGGATTTCGGTATTCTCGACCTGGTCATCCGCCTAATGGATCTCCTGCGGCTGGTGCTTGTTCTGGAATCCCGCTCCCCCGGTGGCGCAAGCGCAGTGTCTTCAAATTTTAAAGTGGAAAACATTGTGCTGGGTATCGGCAATGCCATGTATCGCAGTGAGCTGGGTCTGCACGTGTCTTCTCTGGGGCTGGCGAGAGTCAACAAGTAGGCTTTCTAAAGTCCCGCGTCTTTCACATTTTCCATGACCACAAACGTACTGGTTTGCAGTACGTGGGGCAGGGCGGAAATCTGCTCTCCCAATACCTGGCGGTACTCCGCCATGTTGCGAGTTCGCACTTTCATCAAATAATCAAAATTGGCAGCAATCATGTGGCACTGCTCAATGGCGGCAATCTGCTTAACGGCTGCGTTGAACGCTTTCAGTGCCTCGCTGCTGGTGTCGTTCAGCGTGATCTGAGCGAACGCGATATGGCTTTGCCCTAGCCTGGTCTGATTTACCAGCACTGTGTAGCCAGTAATAAACCCCTGTTCTTCAAGTCTGCGCATGCGCACTTGGCACGGAGTTTTGGATAAACCCACCCGTGACGCAAGTTCGGTAACCGTAATCCGCGCATTTTTCTGCAATTCACGAATGATGGAGTGATCGATTCGATCCAGCTCGCTCATGTTGTTCTATCCTTCACAAAGCGTAAAACCACCACTTTTGGGCAAGTCATGGATAAGAGCACTATGCTGTAGGCTATAAATGCCACATATCACCGGGGCTTCGGGCTGGTTTTATTTGGTGGTTCAGGGTGTTATTCCTGAAATTGTATTTCATGAGAGATAATTAATACATTTATATTCGTTAATAAAGCCGAAGCGAGAAGTGTATACGGTTTTTACAGAGAAATAGTCTTTGCCGTTGTCGGTAGAATGCGGGAAAGACAAACAACTGAGAGGGTACAAGTATGAGATCGCAGCAATCAGTGACTCCCGAGCTTGCCAACAGTCGGCAAGCGATTCGCGATTACTATCTCGAAGATGAGTACAAGGTGATCCACGAGATGATTGCTGACGCTCAGTTGTCTGGGGCAGAGCGCGAAGCGATTTCTGCCCGCGCGGCGGATTTGGTACGCAGTGTTCGGGAAAACGCAAAATCCACGATCATGGAAAAATTCCTTGCGGAATACGGCCTCACCACCAAAGAGGGCGTGGCGCTTATGTGTCTGGCAGAGGCGTTGTTGCGCGTGCCTGATAACACGACTATCCATGCGCTGATTGAAGATAAGATCACGTCGGGCAACTGGGGAGCCCACGTAGGTAAAGCGTCTTCTACCTTTATTAACTCCACTACTGTCGCGCTTTTGTTGACCAGCAACCTTTTGAAAGACTCTGAGCGCCACACCGTGGGCGATACGCTTCGCAGGTTGGTTAAGCGCTTGGGCGAGCCTGTGGTTCGTACAGTTGCTGGGCAGGCAATGAAAGAAATGGGTCGGCAGTTTGTTCTGGGGCGTGATATCGAAGAAGCGCAGAGCGAAGCTAAGCCCTACATGGCAAAGGGCTACACATACTCCTACGACATGCTTGGCGAAGCTGCCCGCACCGATGCCGATGCCCGACGCTATTTTGAATCCTATTCCAACGCCATCGATAGCATAGCCAAGAACTGCTCAGGCGATGTGCGCAAAAATCCGGGTATCTCGGTAAAGCTCTCTGCATTACTTGCTCGCTACGAGTACGGCCAGAAAGAGCGAGTGATGAACGAGCTGTTGCCTCGTGCGTTAAAGCTGGCTAAAAAAGCGGCAGCTGCGAACATGGGCTTTAACATTGATGCCGAAGAACAAGATCGTCTTGATCTTTCGCTGGATGTTATCGAAGGCATAATGGCCGACCCGGCACTGGCGAATTGGGATGGTTTTGGCGTGGTGGTTCAGGCATTTGGCAAACGCGCGTCGCACACCCTTGACTGGCTCTACGCGCTGTCGGAAAAGCTCGACCGCCGCATCATGGTGCGCTTGGTAAAAGGTGCCTACTGGGATGCCGAGATCAAGCGCGCTCAAGTGATGAGCTTGACTGGCTTTCCTGTATTTACCCGCAAGGCCGGCAGTGACGTTGCGTTCCTTTCTTGTGCAAAGAAGCTTGTGAATATGAGCGACCGCATTTACCCGCAGTTTGCCACCCACAATGCTCACTCTGTCTCTGCTGTTTTGGAAATGACGCGAACGGCCGGGCTGAAGAATTACGAATTCCAGCGTTTGCACGGTATGGGCGAATCGCTGCACGGTCAGGTTCTTGCCGAGAGTGGCGTACCCTGCAGGATATACGCTCCCGTGGGTAAGCACAGCGACTTGCTGGCCTACCTGGTTCGCCGGTTGCTTGAAAACGGCGCTAACAGCTCCTTTGTTAACCAGATTGTTGACACCAGTATCAGCCCTGAAGAAATTGCGAAAGACCCTATTGATATTGTTCAGGAGCTGGGTGAAAACCTGTCCAGTAAAGTCATTGTGCGCCCCGCAGACCTGTTTGGTGCCAATCGCAGAAACTCCAAAGGTTGGGATATTACTGATCCTGTAACCGTTGCGCAGATTAACAAAGGTCGTGACGCATACCGTAGCCATCAGTGGGCGGGTGGCCCGCTCATTGCCGCAGAAGTAGCTGGCACAGACGTGGTAGAAGTTAAAAATCCTGCAAAGCCGGATGATCTGGTTGGGCATATAACCCACGCGAATGAAGCCGACGTGGATGCAGCCATTACCGCCGCTGAGCAAGGCTTTATAAGCTGGTCCGCCATGTCTGCGGAAGAACGCGCTGCCTGTGTTCGCAAGGTGGGCGATCTGCTGGAAGAGAACTCGGATGAGCTGTTTGCACTGACAACTCGCGAAGCCGGGAAGTCTCTGTTGGATGCTATCGCCGAGATTCGTGAAGCTGTGGACTTCTCCCAGTTTTACGCCAACGAAGGTATCCGTAACAAAGATAACGGCGAAGCTCGCGGTGTGATCTGTTGTATCTCGCCCTGGAACTTCCCGTTGGCTATCTTTGCTGGTCAGATTCTGGCGAACCTGGCTGCCGGCAACGTAGTGGTTGCCAAACCTGCAGAGCAAACCTCGTTACTGGCGGTTCGTGCTGTAGAGCTTATGCACGAAGCCGGTATCCCCAAAGATGCCATCCAGCTTCTGCCAGGCACGGGCTCTACCGTAGGTACGGCGCTGACCTCTGATCCCCGGGTGGCAGGAGTGTGCTTTACGGGCTCCACCGCGACTGCTCAGCGTATTAACAAAGTAATGGCAGAAAACATGGCCCCGGATGCACCACTGGTGGCGGAAACCGGCGGCCTGAACGCAATGATTGTGGATTCAACTGCACTACCGGAGCAGGTGGTACGTGACGTGCTTGCATCGTCCTTCCAGAGTGCCGGCCAGCGCTGTTCAGCGCTGCGCATGTTGTATGTGCAGAAGGATATTGCTGAAAACCTGCTTGAAATGCTCTATGGCGCCATGGAAGAGCTGGGTATTGGCGATCCTTGGGCGCTATCTACAGATGTTGGCCCGGTAATCGATGAGGCAGCCCGCAAGAAAATCGTAGATCACTGCGATAAGTTTGAGCGTGAAGGGCGCCTGCTTAAAAAGATACCGGTACCAGAAAACGGCTTGTTTGTGTCTCCTGCGGTGCTGAAGGTTAGCGGAATCGAAGACATGGAAGAAGAAATTTTCGGCCCGGTACTGCACGTGGCCACCTTCGAGGCCAAGGAAATCGACCAGGTAGTGGATGCCGTGAATGCGAGGGGTTACGGGTTAACCTTCGGTATTCATAGCCGGGTTGATAACCGGGTTGAACGGATTGCAAGCCGCATCAAGGTGGGCAACACCTACGTTAACCGTAACCAGATTGGTGCCATCGTGGGTTCCCAGCCATTTGGTGGTGAAGGTCTTTCCGGGACTGGCCCTAAGGCAGGTGGCCCACAGTATCTTCGTCGTTTCATGAAAGGCGATACCGTTGAGCGCCCTCTGGAATCTGGTGGCAAGACGGTTGACGGCAAGAAGCTAGAGGAGCTCATTGGTAATTTGGATAAAATCAAATTACTCGGCTCGGAAGCCAGAATTGACGCTATGCAGCCAATTTTCGGGAACGTACCAGAGCCTCTGGATGCCCAAACAGAAGAGTTGCCTGGGCCAACGGGGGAGCTTAACCGCCTCAGCAATCACGCCCGTGGTGTGGTGCTATGTATAGGGCCAGATAAAGAAACAGCGTTGGCTCAGGCTGCTATGGCGTTGTCCCAAGGTAATAAGGTAGTGGTGGTTGCGCCGGGCGTTGGCGATACGGTTAGCCGTGCGGCACAGGCTGGGTTGCCCATCACGGGAGCCGAGGGGCAATTGGACCCGCAAGTCTTGGCCACAGCCCGAGGGTTTGAAGCGGTTGTAAGCTGTGCTGAAAAGCCGGTTCTGCGTAAGTATCGGCAGGCACTGGCTAAGCGGGATGGCGCGTTGCTGCCGCTGATCACAGAGCACACACTTGATCAGCGCTTTGTGATTGAACGGCACCTGTGTGTGGACACAACGGCTGCAGGCGGTAACGCCAGCCTGATTGCTGCGTCTGAGTAAGCCGTTGTTGCGACCAGAGGCTCCCCAGGGACGGGGCCTCTGGTAGCTTTAGTCAGTTTGTGGCATAGCGCTCGCGCAGTATGCCAACACGCTCAACGTAAGCTTTGGTTTCAGCATACGGTGGAACCCCGCCGTAACGGCTGACGGTGCCCGGCCCAGCGTTGTAGGCGGCGGTTGCCAGCCGGGTATCACCCTTGAAGCGTTCCAGCATTTTGGCAAGATAGGTAACTCCGCCACGGATGTTGTCTGCTGCCACCATCGCATTCTGCACACCAACCTCCAGCGCCGTTCCCGGCATCAGCTGCATAAGCCCTTGTGCGCCCACTGGGGAAAGAGCCTTTTCATTGAATGCAGATTCTGCATGAATCACTGCGCGTACCAGTGCCGGATCTACGCCATACTCCTGGGCAGCTGTTTTGATTTCTGTATTGTAGCGGCCGGCGAACAGAGGCGTCGTGCGCCAATTAACACGAGAGTCCGGGTCGCAGGCGTAACAGTAAAAGCTGATGACGTCGAAATCTTCCACCGAAGGCTGGGTTCCGCTGTATGCGACAATGCCATTGTCGTCCTTGTAGCGAAACACCGTCTCGTTTTTGCTGGAGGCTCGCCCGGGGCTATTGCTTTTTACATTGGTAAACTCAACGCGGCCATCCGGGTGCACAACCCGTTTTATGCTGTCTGCCGCAGCCGGTGAAGTGAGCCAGACCAAGGCGGCAATTAAGGACAGGACGATGTATCTGGGGTGGGGCATAGGCTACTCACGGAAAACGCGACCGGCAGAACAACTCTTGGCTGCCGGCCCTGCTAAAACGAACGTGAGTATGATTATACGACTTCGCTAGGCCGAAAAAACATTAAGACTTGTCGGAGTAATGTTACCCGGCCCACAAAGAGCGTTAGATTTTTGGTCCACGCCCGCGTACTGCGTTAGCGACGAGAGAAATGACCAGCAGAATGAGAAAGATAAAGAACAGTACTTTGGCAATGCCTGCAGCGGTACCCGCAATACCCCCAAAGCCCAGAACACCAGCGATAATTGCAATAACAAGACAAACTACAGCCCAATAAAGCATGGCAAATCCTCCTTGTTTGGCTTCGCTTTAAAAGTGGCACAGGTAGCAGGAATGCACAAATAATAAGCAGAGCTAGAGCCCTTTTTGGCCAGATTTCAAGTTTCTGCGCATTTTTAAAGTTATGTTCTTAAAGGTATAAATAGGATTCATTAGCAGTTAGTTACGCTTTTATAAGATAAGCTGTTGGTCGGTATATTGTTATCATTGCACGGCTGCTATTCTTGATGAATGAAGCATCGGAGTAATCTATGGCTATCAAACATATTGTCTGCGCACTGGTTTTAACAGCGTCCTGGGCGCTTGCGTCACCCCTGCACGCAGAACCTGAAGACTCATCAGTCAACAAACTCAAGCAACAGAGCCATGAGCTTGGGGAGGCACTGCAAGAATACGGTGCCGACCAGAAGGATAAGGCGGAGGATTCCATTAACCGGATGCTCTCAGCTCTGGATAAACGAATTGCAGAGCTAGAGAAAGAGCTCGCGGATAACTGGGACGAGATGAGCAACTCTGCCCGGGAACGCTCACAAGAGAGCCTTGCGTCTCTGCGTGAGCAACGGGAGCGAGTGCAGGCTTGGTACAACGAGCTCAAAGCTAGTTCAGCATCGGCATGGGAGCGAGCCAAAAAGGGTTTCTCGGATGCCTATGAAGCACTTTCCGAGCAGTGGAATGAGACTGAGCGGGATTTAACCCTTGATCAGGACAAAAGAAATAAAAGTATCTGACCACTAAAACCAGACAAGGAAACATCATGCCACTTTCTTCAGAACATATTGACGAGCTTAATCTGCTATCCCAATTTGAGTCTTCCTCAGGTCAGGCCGGCATTAAGGTGCACCGGAACGACGCGGCGCCAGAAACCGTTCAGGCAGCAGAGCGGCTCTTTACCAAGGGGCTGATTACCCAAGATGACGGAGGCTACCTCACGCCTTTGGGTAGCGAAGCTGTAGAACTCAGCCAGAAGCTGCAGTCTATTCTTACAACGTAACAGTGATGCGGTCGGATTGGATCGCCATCTGTACTGGTTACCTGGCCGGGTGTCTGTATCTGTTCTGCTTACGCATTAGTCTCTAAACTGATCGACGTTTCAGATAACTGACCCCGGCAGCCCGTTATGCGCTCGTTTTTCTATTCATTTTTTGTCCCCGCCTTGTTCGTATGGCTATGGAGCACTGGTTTTATTGGTGCCAAATACGGCTTGCCCTTTGCTGAGCCGTTTACCCTTCTGCTGATTCGAATGCTGCTCACGTTGGGCCTGCTGGCGGGCTTGGCCTGGATGCTTAAAACCCGCTGGCCTGGCTGGCGGGCGGCTGGGCATCTTGCTGTAACCGGTTTGCTGGTTCATGGCTGCTATCTTGGTGGTGTTTACTACGCCATTCAGGGTGGGATGCCTTCGGGAATCGTGTCGCTGGTGGTTGGCTTGCAGCCATTGGTCACTGCGGGCGTGGCCGTTCTTGTTCTGAAAGAATCCGTTTCATGGCGGCAATGGCTAGGACTGGGCCTTGGCCTACTGGGTGTAACACTGGTTCTGTTGGAGAAGTTTGGTAGCGGTGGCAACACCGGCGCCGGATTTCCTCTCTGGACACTGGTCTGGGCGTTACTTGCCTTGGCAGGCATCTCTGTGGGTACGGTGTATCAGAAGCGCCATGGCACGGGGGCAGATCTAGTGGCGGGCACTATCATCCAGTATGGCGCTGCCGCAGTATTTTTTGCTGTTGCCGCGTTCATGCTGGAAACCCGCGAAGTAGTGTGGTCTGTGCAGTTGCAGCTTTCCATGGCCTGGCTCGTACTGGGAGTTTCCATTGGCGCCATTTTACTGCTGATGTGGCTCATTCGCCGTGGTGCCGCCTCCCAAGTCGCCAGTTTGTTTTATCTTGTGCCCCCGGTAACCGCTCTGGAAGCCTTTTGGCTGTTTGATGAGCGGTTGGGCGTACTGGCAATCACCGGAGGCATAGTGTCCATTACCGGCGTTGCCCTGGTGGTTTCACAAAGACGCCCCGCTTAAGGCGCGCCTTTGCGGTTGCTCTATTTATGCCGCTTGTGTGCTTATAATACGAAGTACTTTAATAATATCATTTTTATTCAAGTACTTGGGTACAGCATAGGTGCCATGGGCTTCTTTCATGGCAGCTTGTGCCATGATCGAAAAGTGCTTTTCGTCGATACCCTTCACTTCGCGCTCAATCGGTAAAGCTGCAAGCAATGCATTTACCCGCTGGATCAGTTTGTCGGCTGCCTGGGGCGCTGTTTCTGTCTCGGTAGCCAGCTCACACAACCTGGCCAGCGCAGCCATTCGTTCTTGTGCACAGTGCCTGTTTATCTCAAGTACGTGCGGCAGAACAATGGCATTGGCCCGGCCGTGAGGGACGCCATATTGTGTGCCGAGTTGATGTGCAATGGCGTGTACATAGCCCAGGGCCGTCTTGTTCAGTGCCAAACCACCATAGTTGGCAGCCAATGCCATGGCATCGCGGGCTTCATAGTCCTGGCCGTTTTCGCAGGCTTTTTCCAGATATTTGAACACCAGTTTTACACCGGCCCCTGAGTAAAACTCAGTTTCAGGTGTTGAAAAGTCACTGACCCAGGATTCAAGGCAGTGGGTCAGGGCATCAACGCCGGTATCTGCAGTTACCGACCTGGGCATGCCTGCCATAATCTCGGGATCCAGAGCGGCTGCCAGAGGCACCACTTTAGGGTCGATCAGGAGGTTTTTTACGTGGGTGGTTTCATCGGATATGACCGCTCCGATGGTTACCTCTGAGCCAGTCCCTGCGGTAGTGGGAATCACAAAAAGCGGAAGCGATTGCTTTCGGGCCTTGAGTATACCGATCAGTTCCCGGGGTGTTTTGTGATTGGTGGCTGCCAACGCTATCACTTTCGCCGCATCAATAGATGAGCCTCCGCCGATTGCCAGTACGGCGTCACAGCTATTCTGGCGGAGCATTTCCAAACCATTTTCTACAACTAAAAAACCAGGGTCTGGCGTTACGCCACTGTATACCACCGTCTCAATTCCCAGCTCATTAAGGCGTTCCGCGATTGGACTTATAACCCCCAGCTGAAATAATACTTCGTCTGTGACTAGCAGAACCCGCTTGAAGCCAAAATGTGCCATGTGTTCAAGCAGCCGGAGGCGGGACTGTGCCCCCAGAAGCATATTAGGCATCGGGCTTGGTATAAGCTTTGTTATTAACTTGAGCGCAGCCAATTGGGCTTTGGAGCGCACAGGTGTTATGAGATCAATAATCATAGCCAGCTTCCGGGTAGTTTCAGTTGAGGTCGGATCCTGACTATAGTCTGACAATCTATCACATGGAAATGGCTGTAGTGTCCTTATCGTAACGTCAGCACGAACGTGTTTGGGGTATCTTGAAGCGATTATTATCCGGAAAATGGCTTAAGCTGCGACAGAGATAGAAACGGTATGACTTATTGGCTGGTTGCAAACCCAGAGGCGGGCGATGGCCACAAAGGCCGGGAGTTTTGGCTCGCAGAGCTGGCAAAGGCCGGTATTACAGACCCAAAGTGCTGTGACCTCCAGGAGCAGAGCTGGAAATCGCAAGTAAAGTCAGATGACATTGTTATGGTTGCTGGCGGCGATGGGTCGGTTAACGCGGGGGCGAGTTTATGCCTTGAGCGCAACGCTACGCTGGCAGTTCTGCCTTCAGGTACGGCAAACGATTTCGCCCGTAATCTGGCCTTGCCAGATGAGCCCGCAGCCGTGTGTGAACTGGTTCGAAAAGGGGTAACACAGCTGGTCGATGTGGCCGAGTTCGGCGGCGGAATTTTTCTCAATGTTGCGCACATTGGTTTGGGAACCCTTCCAGCCAGAGAATCACAAGGCTCTGCCAAAAAACTGCTTGGTCGTTTTAGCTATGGCGTCGAGTTGTTGCGCCGGGTGAATGCCAAGCGGGGGTTTCACGCTAAAATACAATGTGACCAAGCGTTTGTGCGTGGGCATTGGCTATCGATTGCTGTCTCTAGCGGCGCGTTTTTCGGGGGAGGTAATGAAATTCCGCAAGCGACGGCCGATGATGGGCTGCTAGACGTTGTTGCCGTGAAGCCACGCCCGCTAATGCAGTTACTGCTCACCTTCTTTTTGGTTCAATTTAGTGGCAAAACGCCCAAGCGCACCAGTACGGTGGTGCACCTGAAAGGCAGGCGCTGCGATATTCTGACTTCCAGTGTAAAAACAATTACCGTGGATGGCGATGTGGCGGGCAAAACACCGCTTCATGCAGTATGTCGCAAGCACTGCCTTAGAGTAATTGGCTCTTCGGTGGTGAGCACGGGAGAAGCCAATAGCGATCGACCGGGGCTCAGGTAGGGCGTTTATGGCTCGAAAATCTATAGCAAAACGGCTGGCTCGTGGGATTGCTTGGGTGTTTGTCACTCTGGTGGTGCTATTCCTTTCTGTGCTGCTCTTGTTCCGATATGTAAATCCGCCCACCTCGGCGTTTATACTCAGCTACAGCCTCGCAAACCCGCACAAAGACGTGCAGCAGAAATGGGTCAGTCTTTCAGATATTTCGCCCTGGATGCCACTGGCCGTTGTGGCCAGCGAAGATCAACGGTTCCCGGATCATTGGGGCGTTGATTTTGCAGCGATTCGTAAAGCATTGGCCGAGTATCGAGCGGGTGAAGGGCTCAGAGGAGCCAGTACCATTACTCAGCAAACCGCAAAAAACCTGTTTCTCTGGAACGGTCGAAGCTTTGTCCGTAAAGCCCTCGAAGCCGGGCTTGCGCTTGCCGTTGACGGGCTTTGGCCCAAGCGGCGAATTCTTGAGGTGTATCTGAATGTCGCCGAGTTTGGCCCTGGCATTTACGGTGTGGAAGCGGCGAGCAGGGTTTATTTTGGTATCTCTGCGAACCAGCTGTCTGCCAGCCAGTCAGCTCGGCTTGCAGCTGTTCTGCCTAACCCGAATGTGTTGAGTATTGCATCGCCATCGCCATATGTCCGGGACCGAGTGTTTTGGATACGCGGCCAGATGGATCAGCTTTCGGGGCTGCAATACCTGAAGGGGTTATAGAGCCCTCTTGCTCAAAAAGATTGGTCCCCGCCTGGTTAGCTAATTCATGTGGCAGGTTCACCGAGCTTAGTGGTTCTTTGGTACGATGAGCGCTTGTGCTGACGGAAGAGAGCCTTATGAAAGTGTTGCTATTGGGAGCAACCGGTCTGACCGGTGGGATTGCTCTGAACGAACTGCTGGCCCGCGACGAAGTTGAATCGGTCGTCGTGCTTGTCCGGAAACCTCTGAAAATTGTTCACTCCAAGCTGCGCCAGCAAGAGGTGGATTTTGATCTCATGGAGGACCATGCCAGGTTGTTTGAGGTGAATGTGATCATGTGTTGCCTGGGCACAACCATCAAAAAGGCAGGCTCTCAAGAGCAGTTTCGCAAAGTGGATTACGGCTACTGCCTGAAAGCGGCGGAGCTTGGCCGTGCAGCAGGTGCTCAGGCGTTTATTCTGATGTCTGCGATAGGTTCGTCTTCTTCATCGACTATTTTCTATAATCGAGTCAAAGGCGAGTTGGAGAATGGCGTTAAGGGGCTTGGGTACCCTTATCTGTCGATATACCATCCTAGCCTGCTTTTAGGTAACAGACCTGAGAGCCGCCTGGGAGAGGCTATGGGCGCCAAGGCCATGCCACTGATCAACCGCGCTCTTTTTGGGCCGTTGGAAAAATACCGTGGCATAGAGGCCGCAAAGGTTGCCCGTGCCATGGTTAACGAGGCCTGCAGTCTCGCATCTGAATCTGCAGCAGAACAGGTTGTGCAGATCCGCGAATATCAGGATATCGTTGGGTTGGCTGATCAGACCACTTAATTGTTAGCCAAAATCCAGCCTGCGGCTTTTTCTGCAATCATCAATGTCGGTGAGTTGGTATTGCCGCTGGTAATGGCGGGCATCACCCCCGCATCCACCACGCGCAAACCCTGCACACCTCTAACCCGCAGGTGAGAATCCACCACCGCCATTGTGTCGTCCTGTCGCCCCATACGAGTAGTGCCCACAGGATGAAAAATAGTGGTGCCTATGTCGCCAGCCAGGCGACTCAGATCTTCGTCGGTCTGATACTCTGGCCCCGGCTTGTATTCCTCTGGCCGGTACTTTGAAAAGGCCGGCTGTCCGGCGATGCGGCGTGTTACTCGTAGTGAGTCAGCAGCCACCTTTCTGTCCTCCGGAGTGCTCAGGTAGTTAGGCGCGATAGCTGGGGCTTTCAGGGGGTTGCGGCTACAGATACGCACTGTGCCCCGGCTGGTGGGGTTCAGGTTGCACACGCTGGCGGTAATGGCCGGGAACGGGTGTAGGGGTTGGCCGAAGGCGTCCAGACTCAGGGGCTGGACGTGGTATTGGATATTTGGGTAGTCGTATTCATCGGAGCTACGGGTAAACGCACACAGTTGTGAAGGCGCCATGCTCATGGGGCCTGAACGCTTAAACAAATATTCCAGCCCAATGCGAGCCTTACCCCACAAAGAGTTGGCCATAGTATTCAACGTGAGGGCGTTACTCACTTTGTACACAGATCGGATTTGCAGGTGGTCTTGAAGGTTTTCGCCTACACCCGGCAAGTCTGCCACCAACGGAATGTTCAATTCCTGAAGCAGGTTGGACGGCCCGATGCCAGATAATTGCAAGAGTTGGGGTGAGCCGATCGCACCGGCCGAGAGAATAACCTCGCGGCTGGCCATGGCGAGTGTCTCTTCGCCTACACTGGGACTTGTTGTGCGCACACCGGTGCATCTGGGCTGATCTCCCTCGGTGTTGATTTCCAGCCCCAGCACTTGGGTGGAATGCCAAACGGTGAGGTTGGGCCGTTTTGAGGCGCTTCGCAAAAAGGCCTTGGAGGTATTCCAGCGCCAGCCGGCACGCTGGTTTACTTCGAAATAATCCACGCCTTCATTGTCGCCGCAGTTGAAGTCTTTTGTGCGGGGTACACCCGCCTCAAACGCTGCGTTTGCAAAGTCTTCAAGAACCTGCCATTTCAGGCGCTGACGCTCTACCCGCCACTCGCCACCATGGCCGTGGAAGCGCTTGTCGGCGTGATTTTTGCCGCTACCGGCGTCCAGGCCATGATGATCCTCATGACGCATGAAGTCTGGTAAACAGTTGTTCCAGCTCCAGGCGTCATCGCCGGTTATCTCTGCCCATTGGTCGTAATCCCTTGCTTGGCCTCGTATGTACAGCATGCCGTTGATGCTGGAGCAACCGCCCAGGGTTTTACCGCGAGGGTATATCAGCGAGCGGTTATTGAGCCCAGGTGCCGGCTCAGTGCGGAAGCACCAGTCGGTACGTGGATTGTCTATGCAATAGAGATAGCCCACCGGGATATGAATCCAGTGGTAGTTGTCGCGTCCCCCAGCTTCAATCAGCAATACCCGATTCTTCGGGTTGGCACTCAGGCGATTAGCTAGCAGGCAGCCGGCTGTTCCCGCACCTACGACGATATAATCAAATTCGAACAGCCCTGGTGTTTTGTTGTTGGACAAGATGGCTTCTCCATATAATTTGACGCGACATCAACCCAAAGTGGCGTCCAGAAACATCATTACAACAAAACCCACCAACAGTGAGAAGGTCGCCAGGGTTTTATAACTGTTTCGGTGGGTTTCAGGAATAATCTCATTGCTGATAATGAACAGCATAGCACCCGCGGCAAAACCAAGTGTCCAGGGCATAATCGGTTCCGCCAGCCATACCAGTGCGGCGCCGAATACACCACCGATGGGCTCGGCCAACCCGGTTAGCAGTGCAATGGTGAAGGCTCGGGCCCGTGAGTATTGAATCGCCATCAATGACAGGGCTACAGCAAGGCCTTCCGGGATATTCTGAATGCCAATACCCATCGCCAGCACAAAACCATTGCGTATATCCCCTCCCGCAAAACCAACGCCTACGGCCATGCCTTCGGGAAAATTATGCAGGGTTATGGCGATAATAAAGAGCCAAATACGGCGTATATGCGAGGCGTCAGGGCCTTCCGGCCCTAAGTAGAAGTGTTCATGGGGCAATTTCTGGTGGATATAATACAAAGCTCCTGCGCCCGACAGAATGCCGAATATTACCAACAGTGCTGCGGCCCAGGTTGAACCCAGCAATACCTCGCCATGCTCCAGCCCCGGAAGCAGCAACGAAAAGAAGGATGCCGCCAGCATGACACCGGCGGCGCCCGCGAGCATGCTGTCTTGTAGGCGGTCAGACAGAGATTTAATGAAGAATACCGCCAAGGCACCAATACCGGTTGCAAGGCCAGCTAACAGACTTGCCAACGCGCCAAGCCAAACGACACTGATATCGGATGTCATAAAGGTCAGATGCTCCTTTGTGGTGCTCTATCTGTTAGTTATTGGTGGATGCGCTCAAAAAGCCTGTTTGGGAAACCCTCGGTCAAAGGGTAAAGGTGACCGGTGCCCGGCCTCAGTGTCAATTGTGCGTTGGGAAGAATAGACCCTGTAGCCGGCAGCCTGGCATGCCGTGGCCAAAAATCATCGGGTAGCCTTGGGGATCGCGGAGATCGGTGTAGGCCAGAGTTCGGCCATCGCACAGAATGAGGTTTTTCAATCTGTTGCCTGGGTCGGGCTCTTGGAGCGCGACAGCGTAGGCTCACAACCAATAACCTGTCTCGCTTGCCTATGTGCATGCAGATACCAGCGCTGCCCCGGCTTAGTGAACGTATTCGGGGTCACATGGAAGTCTGTCGTTTCCATGGTTGCAGGGATAGGCGAGCCATCAGCATGGCGATAAACGCAACTGGTACCAAGTGTGGTGGCGGTGGCAACGGGTAGCTCCAGGAAACCGTCATCCCGAACCTGTGGCGCATTGCCGTCTACGCTGATAATTTTGAGGCAGGGGCCGTAATGAACTCTGCTCTGATCGCTCAGATACTCGCTCAAGCAGTGCTGGGAGCTGATGAAAACCACATTCCGATCTCGTCCGTCTGCGCCTGCAGGCATGCTTTCGCTGTTTTGCTCGTTAGCCGGGTTTTTATCTGGCATCGACTGGCAGCCCGCCAGGACAAGAAGGCAGGCCAACATAAACATAACGACAGGTTTCATTGATACTCCTTGTTACTTTGAACAAAAATGGAATTGTTCGGGAACAAGGCGTTAGTTTAGCTCAGCTTGCCCTTCCGAACATCCGTTCGAAAAAGCCAGCAGAACGCACATCCGGCATAGGCAGAGCATCTATCTCATCCATGGCTTTGCGCCAGAAGTGTTCAGGGGTATCCAGTTCTACGACTTGCGCACGCTCTTCAGGGCTATAGTGATTATGTTCGCCTGCCATTCCTTTCTCTATGAGCGCCTGTGTCCACAGGTAGATTGCGCCTCGCACGGTTTTTAGAAGTCGTGAGTAGGTATCGCGGCTCAGGTTAATTGCCAGCTCAGCACTGAGGTTGATTTGCTTCTGAAGAATGGCCATATCATCGGCGTCCAATAGTAGCCGGGTACCGTCACCCTTCTTGCTGTTGACGCAGATCTTTTCCAGGGATTTTGTGCCATCTGTCAGGTCAAGATGGGCAAATTCCTGTGTTTGCTGATCGCTTACGGGCGCTGGAATCCATCCGTATTGAGGGGATTTCGCCACAATGTGCCCTGGCAAATCCCGACGATAGGGCGGGGCTGCGTCACGATCCTGGTAGCCGTCCAGCTCTGCCCTCAGCCAGGCAGCAACTTTTTTATGACGTAGCATCATGGCCAGGGTGATAGCCGATGGCATGATATCTTCAAGTAGCTCAGCCGAATCCTGGGTGCGCTCACTGAGGTGGTTTACGGATGCAGACATTTATGCTCCCCGGTGGCGCCTGACCTTTTGGCGCCACCGCTGTTGTTTTATTGTTGTGCCGCCACCGGTAGTGCTTGATCGGTAGCCCCTGAGTTCTACTGGTGTTTAAAAAGTAGACAATTATGTTGAGGCGCACCGTTGTAAAAAGTTATCTCTTTGTAACGAGGAGTAAGCGGCATTACATGCCTGTGTTTGTGCTCTCGAAGATTTTGTCTGCAGAGGCGGCAACAAATCCGTTGTAGAGGCTGCCGTCGGGCTTTGGGTAGCGTAATGCGAACTCGTAAAAGCAGCTGGGAATGGTGATTTTGCGGTCACTAAACTGAACAGGAACCCTGTCGGCCATGGTGGAGGACTGCTCAAGAAGGTCTTCTGGCGAGCCTTTCACTTCTCCGCCGGAGGCGTTTACTGTAAAGCCGCTGTTTGTCAGAAGTTGATTAATATCAGCGACTGTTTCAAAGTTGTGCAAATGATTAACGCTTACGGTGAAGTGGTTTGCCCTGTAGCCCCAGGCAGCCAGCCAAGCGGTATACTCGCTCTCTTCGAGCAGGCTACGGTAAGTGTCGTAATCCAGATCCCAATGTCTGCCTGAATACAGAAAACTGTCTTCAGCAACCTGTTGGTTTGTTATCCCTTGAACCAGTTTTTTTACCACAGACTGAAGCTCCGGCGAGCATTGCTCCGTCAGTAACTCTGAAATAAACACTCTCGGAGCCTCGGGGTCCGCGTGCTCATAATGCCGGGCATAGAGTTTCTTGCCTTTGAAGTGGTACTCGCCGCCTTCGCGGTAACCCAAAGCGAGGAAGTGTTCCGCAAGGGCGTCCAAGCCAACTGGCTGCAGGTTGAAGGTTCGCAAGGCAATATGATCGTTAATGATTGCCTGGCCTTCTTCGGCACCCAAAATACGGTGGATTTGGGCAGCTGATGGTGTAACGTTTTTATAATTCTGCCAAAGGTTCTCAAACAAGGCGTTGCGATCAGTATGCATAGCTTAGCTCCGTAGCCGTATTTTGGGTTTGTGCCGGTGCCCTCTGGCTTAAAGGCAAAATGCGCGAGAGGTTACCGTTTTCAAGGCGAAGTTTTTTTGCCAAGGCAGGAGAAATGGTCAACGCATCTGACTGCTCCGATACCTCGGATGTAATCGTTGCCCGAAAATCTGCCACACCTGCGTTTGTTATCAGCGTTGGTTCGTTTTGTATATGGCGGGTACAGTCATAGCCGCTGCCCATGCCTGAGCATGGATCGGCTACTCTAACCCTGCATTCAGAAGAAACTCTCACACTACGAATGTCAGCCAGGGCACACTCCACCGTTGGCCCCGCATCAAACAGGTCTATAAAACCTTTGTGCTGAAACCCTTCCGCCTCGAGTATCCGCAAGGCCGGCCGAGTTTGGCTGTGTACCTCACTAAGAACGGCTCGAGCTTGCGGGCTCATCAGGCAGGTGTAAAGCGGGTGGGACGGCATCAACTCATCAATGAAATCAGTGTAGCCGGAGCCAACCAGATGCGTTGCCTGGCCAAACTCCATATCGACAAAGTGCGTATTCAGCCAGTTCCAGAATGGTGACTGGCCAGAGGCATCAGAAACCCCACGCATCTCAGCAATGATCTTGTGAGAAAAACGCTCCGGGTGAAGTGCCATAAACAGGAAGCGCACCCGGGAGAGCAGTTTACCCGCATTGGCCTGGCGGAACTCCGGGCGTAGATAAAGCGAGCAGATTTCAGAGTAGCCGGTGTAATGGTTGCAGCGGGTGAGGGTTTCCACGCTGCGACGAAGATCAAGATCCCGGGAGTGATGAGTAACGGTGTTTCGCCGGAAATGATACAGCGGTCGAGTGTGCCCTGCATTGGCTTCAATTCCGGTGGTGCCGAGGATATCGCCGGTGGATTCATCTTCCAGTACAAACAGGTAGTGCTCATCGCCAGGGCTTATTACCTTGCGCTCAAAGCTGGCTATAGAGCGCGAAATTTTTCGCGCCAAAGCGTCCCTGTTGGGCATGAGGGATGTAAACCCAGGGCCAGACTCTTCGGCTATCTGAAAAAGGACTTCCAGATCTTTGTCGGTAATAGGGCGAATAATCATGGGCGGCAACCTGACATTGTTTCGAATCAGTATGCAGTGAGGCTCCGCCGGTTTGCAGATGCATTTTGATCGTAATGCGCTATGCTGTTATCAAAATAACGGAAGAGTTTGGCAAAATGATTGGAAGTAAGGACCAGAGGTTGCTCATGCTGCTGCGCCAAAACGCCCGAGTCAGTATTACGGATTTGGCCAAGGCGTTGCATCTGTCGCGCTCAACAGTACAAAACAGGATAGCTCGGCTGGAAGCCAGCGGGGTGATTGCGGGGTATGCGGTTCAGTTGGGTGGGGCTTTTTCTTCCAGCCAGGTGGAGGCTCATGTGTCGATAAAGGTTGCCCAGAAGCTGACTGCGCGCACAAATGCTGCGCTTGAAGGTATTAGCCAGGTATCACAGCTGTTTTCAGTAAGCGGCGAGTACGATTTGATAGCCATTTTACAGGCACAAACGCTGGAGGAGTTGAGTACCGTATTGGATGAGATCGGTAATCTTGACGGTGTTGAACGCACTAACTCAGCCGTGGTGTTGGAAACTCGCTTCCGGCGTTAGGCGCGTTCTACCCTCCTTTTTCAATACCCGTTTCTCAGGAGCTCAGCATGCCCGCGAAGGCGCTGTAAAAGAAAGCGGCGGATCCAAGCAGAATAAACCCCCAGGCTGGGAAGATCAGAAAAGAGCGAGTCGACTGCCTCATGGCGGTCTCCTGTGAGTGGTGGAATTCGATAGGCTTCGGTTTTTTACTCTAGACCAATCTTGATAAATGTCACATAAAAATATCGGCTGTACCGCTCCGTATGCAAAATATGGGATGGTTTAGTCAGTAGAGCGGGTGTTTAATGCCATTGAGCTCTCAAAAAATAACGTTACTATCACAATAAATAGACAGTTATTCCGATGTTGGTCATAAGCCGGCAGCGACAACAACAATAAGGAGTTTTCATGGCAGTGGATCCCCGCAGGCAGACCTCTTTGCACTGTTTGTACTACTGGGCGGAGAACAGCCCGGAAAAAACATATCTGACCCAGCCTTGCCCCGACGGCTCGGTGGAGGACATCACGTGGAGGCAGGCGGCTGATCAGGTGTCACGCATGGCGGCTCACCTCCGCAGCCTTGGTCTACCAACGCGCAGCAATATTGCCACCCTGGGCAAAAACAGTGCGCATTGGATACTGTCGGATCTTGCGATCTGGGCGGCTGGGCATGTCTCTGTGCCGCTATACCCCACCCTCAACGGGGAGGCTGCTGCTTATATCCTTGAGCATAGTGAAGCAAAACTGCTGTTTCTGGGGAAGCTCGACGGCACGGCGGATGGCTGGAACGATATAAAAAAGCATATTCCTTCTGATCTTCCGATTATCTCCCTGCCTATGTCGCCGCGAAAGGACACGCCTAAGTGGCAGGATATTATTGCCGAGCACGAACCGGTTTCTCCGACATTTCCGGACCCGGAGTCGCTGGCCACTATTGTGTATACATCAGGCAGCACCGGTCGGCCAAAGGGGGTAATGCACAGTTTTGGGACCATGATGTCGGTCGCAGATGGGTTGCAGCAGATGTTCACTGCGTCGTCAGATGACCGCATGCTGTCGTACCTTCCATTGGCTCACGTTGCGGAGCGGGCGGCGGTGGAAACCCAATCCCTGTATTTCGGTTTTCATGTGTACTTTGCCAATACCCTGGACACCTTCCAGCAGGATTTGCAGCGTGCGCGGCCAACCCTGTTTTTCTCTGTTCCCCGCTTGTGGATGAAGTTCTACCTCGGTGTTAATGCCAAACTGCCGCTCAAAAAACAGAAGTTGCTGTTCAGCATTCCGTTCGTCCGTTCAATGGTGAAAAAGAAGGTGCTCAGGCAGCTGGGGCTGGACCATTGCAGGGTTGCCTTGACAGGTGCTGCGCCTTTGTCGGAAGAGATTATCACCTGGTATCGAAGCCTTGGGCTGGAGTTGCTGGAAGTCTATGGCATGACGGAAAACTTCGGATACTCCCATGCCAGCCGGCCTGGACAAGCCCGGATTGGCTATGTGGGCGTGACCAATCCCGGTGTTGAGCATCGTATTGGTGAGGGTGGCGAGCTGCAGGTAAAAAGCACGGGAATGATGCTGGGCTACTATCAAAACGAAGAAAAAACCCATGAGGATGTCACCGCAGATGGCTTTCTTAGAACAGGCGATATGGGCGAAATTAACGCCGACGGTTATCTGCGGATCACAGGCAGAGTGAAAGACCTGTTCAAAACGTCCAAAGGCAAATATGTGGTGCCGGTTCCTATCGAGAATCGATTTAATCATCCTTCGGTAGAAGTTGTCTGTGTGGCAGGTTCCAACCAACCTCAGCCGTGCATGATGTTGCTGTTTTCGGAAGAAGCCCGGAATGCGCTCGCAACAGGAATTAGCCGTGATGAGGTTGAGCGGGAGCTGGAAAACGAGCTGAAAGCTGTGAACGAAGGTTGTGAAGCGCACGAAAAGATTTCATTCGTGGTGGTTGTGAAAGAGCCCTGGACCATGGAAAACGGGATGTTGACGCCCACCATGAAAATCAAACGCAATGTGATTGAGGATGTTTACAATCGCAAGATGGATGACTGGTTTGAGCAGAACAAGAAAGTGGTGTGGGAATTCTGACTGAATAATGCAAAACGCCGGCGGCTCTGGTAGCAGAGTCGCCGGCGTTTTCAGTTTGGCTACTTGTTAAAGGGCTGCGCTATATGGCGCAGCCCTTTACGTTTGCCTGACTGGAATCAGTGTCCGCCTTGCATCTGAGCGATATCGGGCGTTACAGCTACAGCCTTACGGTTAAATGACCGCAGTTTATGGTTCATGAACTGAACCGCTATCTTCGCAGCCGCACGTGTGTGCTGGCTTCTCACCGCAGTACTGTTGTGGAGGATACTGGATGGTAACGGTTGAACGGTTGCGATATGTCTTTGTGCCATAGCGACTTCCTCCTTATCTGGTGAGTTGCTATTTGTAAGTAAATAAAAGGGTTTACCCGAATATACATTGAACTATAAGGGTATTTTTTTGCAGCGTAAATACGTTAAACTCCGTACTCATGTTGCAAATATGCAGTGACTATGGATTGGGATTATCTTCGATATATACACGCTCTGGCAATAGGCGGAACCCTTGCAAAAGCCGGAGAAATACTGGGCGTGCATCAAACCACCGTTTTGCGCCGACTGGACCAGATGGAAGAGTCGTTGGGGGTGCAGTTTTTTGAGCGCAACCGGGATGGGTTGCAGTTAACGCCCGTGGGCGAGACCGCTTTTCGCAATGCGGAGAAGCTGTCTACTGAAATGGAAAATCTTGAACGCAAGCTGGTGGGGCAGGATTCCGCGCCAGTGGGCAGGGTGCGTTTGGCGACTGAAGACACAATGATGAGTGAGCTGCTTGGGTCGGTTCTGGCTGAGCTGGTGCGAGAGTTTCCGGATATCGAGCTGGAAGTGCTTACCGATAACGACGTCACCAATCTCACCCATAGGGAGGCGGATCTGACCCTGCGCCCCGAGAACAAACCCCAGGCAACGCTGGAAGGTGAGCGCATAGCGGCGATTGAATCTGCGGTATATGGCTCTGCCAGCTACTGCCGGCGCCACCGCAATATGGATATTGAGAACCAGCCTGAAGACTGCCTCTGGATTATTCCGGATGACACATTCAGCCACCTGGCAACGGGTCGGTGGTATCGCAAACATCTAAAAAATGCCACGTCGGTGATCCGTTGTAACAGTTTGCACGCCATGCATGCGCTAGCACGATCGGGCGCAGGCCTTGCGGTTCTGCCTTGTTACCTGGGTGAGGGCACCAAAGAACTGCGCCGCCTGTCAGCCCCTCTTGAGGGGGAGAGTGTTGACCTATGGGTGCACGTAAGCCAGGACACGCAGCAAATGGCGCGAGTCCGTATTGTGATGGAGTTTCTGGTCGATCGCCTGCGGGCGCAGGCGGCGGCAATCGAATTCAGCCCCACCGCGTAATCATCAGTGCGCCTGCTTTTAGCCACAAAACGGCCAGAATTGATACCAGCGCCAGCATTGGAATTCCTGCTCGCAGGACTTGAGCTGGTTGTCGTAACGAAAGGCTCGCGACTGAACCCGTGAAGACAAAGCGGTTACTGCAGGCTTGCGGGCGAACGTTTTACGGGCGTAGCCGCCACGGCCTTCGTGGTAGGCCAGGTAAAGCTGGCGAGGGTTGTGGAAGGGAATGCCAAGCTGGCGGTGGGTAAGTTGGTTATACCAGCCTACAAAATCCAGTGCGTACTCCATATCTGTGCGCACGGTAAAAAAGCCATCGCCGGTGGCTGCCAGATATTCTCCCCAGGCTGGATCCAGAGCCTGAGCATAGCCGTACGCCGTGGTCGGACGGGACCAGGGTATAAAACCCCATAATAGAGTTCGGGGTGGCCGGGCATGGCTGCGGAACGAAGACTCGTAGTATACGAAAGCCATCTGGGTGGCGATAGGGGTCCCCCAGCGCTCCTGAGAGTTGCGTGCGTAGTCGTACCAAACGGTATGCTCCCGAAAGATATCGCATACATCGTCCGGGTTAACTGGAGGGTCTGGTGCAAGCAAACTGAAGCGCAGTGTTGCCCAGGTGCCAATAACCAAACCCAGCACCGGAAGCCCGTACCATTTCAAGCGGGATCGCCATCGATCGCGGCGGTTCTGGCGCCTTCTCCGACGCGGGCGTGCCGGCTTCCAGAATTTTCCTACCAAACTGTCATCTCCACAACCCATGGATTGCTTGCTCAGGGGAGGGTGCGCGTGTCATAAACGCAGCATCCATCAAACAGGATGATAGTTAAATGAAGCTTGGTACCCTAGTTAAACCTCTTTTAATCACCGGTCTGTTTCTGGCCGGCCCCGTTATGGCTGCACCCAGCGCCCAGCAGGTTCTTGCCGCATCGCCCATCGATGACATTGTTGATCGCTACCCAGCCATGATGAGCGAAGGCATTCGCGAAGGTCTGAAGCGTAGCCAGCAGCTGCCTCCCATGGTTGCAGACACTATTGGGTATGTTGTGACCAATAGCGTTCGAGCGGCGGACATAGAACAGCAGATTGTAAAAAATCTGGAAAGTGACCTCTCCGGGAAGCAGCTTGAAGCCGTGCAGAACTGGTATGAGACACCGGTCGCCCGGAAAATCTCGGCGGCGGAAATCGCGGCTTCAGATCCGGCCGCCTGGCAGCAGATTCAGGCCAGGGCTCCGGAGCTGAACAAAAAGTATAAAGGTACAGATCGTGCCCAGATGTTTGAACGGTTTGACCGTGCAGCCCGTGCCACCGAAAGCGCAGTGGATACGACCATTGCCGTGCAGCTTGGGCTTGCAACTGCTATGGCGGCATTTCGCAGTGATTCGGAAAACTACGATGGGCTCAAACAGAATATAGAAAACCAGCGCGGCAAAATACGGGGCGTGGTTGAGCAGCAGGTGTATGACAGCTATCTGCACACCTATGAAAAGATCAGCTCTCAAGAGATGGGGCTGTATATCGACTTTTTGGAAAGCGACGCGGGATCTGCGTTTTCAAAAACCGTTACCCGAAGCATTCAACAGGCTATTACCGATCCGATTGAATCCATTGGTAAGCAAATGGCGCGTTTTCTATCGCCGCAAAAGTAGGGCTGGCGCTGAAAGAGGCATTATCGTTGGAGAGATTGGCTCCTGAAGTTTTCAGGAGCCAATACAACAGCTCGCGGTTAGAGAGTTCTATAACCGCGCTTGCAGGCCCCTTAGCTGCGGCTGGTTACTTCCAGCAGGTGATAGCCAAACTGGGTTTTTACAGGGCCGAGAACCTTGTTGATTTCTCCGCTGAAGACCACGGAATCGAATTCTGGAACCATCTGGCCAGGGCCGAATGAGCCCAGATCGCCGCCGCTGCGACCGGATGGGCAGGAGGAGTGCTGTTTGGCTACTTCGGCAAAATCCTGACCGCCTTCGATGGCGGTTTTCAGTTCTTCGCATTTCGCTTCGCTGTCTACCAAAATGTGGCGTGCGGTTGCCTGTGCCATGGTCATTATCCTTAAATAAATTGAATGGGTACCTCAGAGAGGGAATGCTGCCCGTACCTTTCGCTTGAGGCAAGTCCTTTTTATCGGTGTTTCTGCGGCCTCACGGTTACCACCGCAAACCTGTACAATGCCGGCTTTCTTTAGCCGGCGCGGTGCTGGCCCTCACATCTATAGGTTTGTTTCTTGATCTCTACTGCCAATATCACCATGCAATTCGGGGCCAAACCCCTGTTTGAAAATGTTTCCGCCAAATTCGGTAACGGTAATCGTTATGGCCTGATCGGTGCCAACGGCTGCGGTAAATCCACGCTGATGAAAATCCTGGGTAACGACCTGGAACCTTCGGGCGGCCAAGTTATGCTGGAACCGAATGTTCGCCTGGGTAAACTGCGGCAGGATCAGTTTGCCTATGAGACTTGCTCGGTTATTGACACCGTAATCATGGGCCATGAAGAGCTGTGGGATGTAAAAAAAGAGCGCGATCGCATCTACTCTCTAGCCGAAATGAGCGAAGAAGACGGCATGGCGGTGGCCGATCTGGAAGTACAGTTTGCAGAAATGGACGGCTACACGGCCGAATCCCGCGCTGGTGAATTGCTTTTGGGCCTGGATATCCCTCTGGAACAGCACGACGGGCCCATGAGTAGCCTGGCACCGGGCTGGAAGCTGCGAGTACTGCTGGCGCAGGCACTGTTTTCGGATCCCGATGTGCTCCTACTGGATGAGCCTACCAACCACCTGGACATAAATACCATCCGCTGGCTGGAAAGCATTTTGGTGGCTCGTAGCAGCACCATGATCATCATTTCCCACGACCGCCACTTCTTGAACAGTGTGTGCACCCACATGGCTGACCTGGATTACGGCGAGCTGAGGCTGTTCCCGGGCAACTATGACGAGTACATGACCGCTGCCACCCAGGCCCGCGAACGCATGCTCTCAGATAACGCGAAGAAAAAGGCCCAGATTGCAGAGCTTCAGCAGTTTGTTAGTCGCTTCTCTGCCAATGCCTCGAAAGCAAAGCAGGCCACCTCTCGCGCACGTCAAATCGACAAAATCCAGCTGGATGAAGTAAAGCCTTCTAGCCGCATCAGCCCGTTTATCCGTTTTGAACAAGGCAAGAAGCTGCATCGCCAAGCGGTCACTATCCGGGATCTGACCAAGGGTTTCGATGGGAAAACGTTGTTCAACAAGTTGAACTTGCAGGTTGAAGCCGGCGAGCGCGTAGCCATCATCGGGCCCAACGGCATTGGTAAAACCACGCTGCTGCAGTGCCTGGCAGGTGCTTACGAGCCAGACAGTGGTGAAATCAAATGGACCGACAGCGCAGAAGTGGGTTACTACGCTCAGGATCATACGGCGGATTTTGCCGCAGACGACACGTTGTCGGAATGGATGTCCCAGTGGACAACAGGCGGTGAGCAGCTGGTACGCGGCACCTTGGGGCGTATGCTGTTCTCTGGCGATGACATAGGTAAATCTGTGCGGGTCATCTCGGGCGGTGAGCAGGGCCGCATGCTGTTCGGCAAGCTGATTCTGCAAAAGCCCAATGTAATGCTGTTAGATGAGCCCACCAACCACCTGGATATGGAGTCCATCGAAGCGTTGAACCTGGCGCTTGAGAATTATCCCGGCACGCTGGTTTTCGTGAGCCACGACCGTGAGTTTGTGTCTTCGCTGGCGACTCGGATTATTGAGGTGACGCCTGAGGGTATTACGGACTTTAGTGGCACCTATGACGATTACCTTCGTAGCCAAGGGTATCTGTAAAACCTTCTAAAACTGCGGGGGCTGGGCAGCCCAGCCTGCCCGACCCGACTTTGGTAGGTTGGATCAACAACTAGAGGAGTTTTGAGTGAGCGAAGGATCGGTAGTTCAGGCAACCCGGAAATGGGTTGAGGATGTCGTTGTTGGTTACAACCTTTGCCCGTTCGCAAAACGGGAACTGGTCAGAGACCGGGTTCGGTTTGTGGTCTCCGAAGCTGATAACGAGGATTCACTTCTACAGGTCCTGCAAACTGAACTCCTGCGCTTGGATGATGAGCCAGAAACCGAAACCACTCTCCTGATTCATCCCCATGTAATGCAGGATTTTGCGGACTACAACGAGTTTCTGGACGCTGCGGATGGTTTGCTCACGTATCTGGACATGGAAGGCGTATACCAGATCGCCAGTTTCCACCCAGATTATCAGTTTGCAGACACGGAATCGGATGCTGCCGAGAACTACACCAACCGCTCTCCGTTCCCAATGCTGCACCTGTTGCGTGAAGCCAGTCTGGAAGCCGCGATTGATAGCCATCCGGATGTGGATGGAATTCCGCCCCGTAATATTGAACTGATGAACAAACTCGGCGCCGAGAAAATGCGGACAGTTCTCACCGGCTGCTTAAAGGTATCGTCGGTAACAGGGGAGTAGATCAAAGAGCATGTGGGTCGCCCCGCCCAAAAATGTGCGGAGCCATGGATGGCGGAGCCAAGCGTACACGGACGTATTCACAGCGGTTTTTGGGCGGGGCGACCCACATGCGACAGCACGGAGCCAAATCAACCAGGCTCAAGGCCAGTTACTCAGTCACGATAAAAGAGGCAACACCGTGGGACGTCTGTTCGAGCAAATTGATAGCCAGCCCTCCGAAATCGGCGAAATCACCCTCCGGCGCCGCCGCATTCCGGCACTGGGCGACCGAGATATCTTCGAGGTAAAGCTTGGCGAAGAGTTTCTCATGTCCAGCATGTTTGTGGACGCCGAAGTAGCTCTTTCTGATCTTGGGCTGGGTGAAACCGAAGGCGACAACCTGAGTGTTGTCGTTGGCGGCTTGGGATTAGGCTATACCGCCGTCGCCGCCCTAAAGCATGAACGAGTGGGTGAGTTGCTGATCGTTGAGTACCTGGAACCGGTCATCCGCTGGCACCAGAAAGAGTATGTGCCTCTTGGTAAAGAGATCAATGCAGATGCCCGCAGCCGCTACGTCCACGGCAGTTTCTTTGACCTGGCTGTTGCAGATCCCGAAAGTGGTGGCTTCGACCCCGAAGCGCCTGGCAAAGAGTTTGATGCTATCTTACTGGATATCGACCACTCGCCCCGGGCTCTGCTGAACGACTCGAACGCCAGCTTCTACACCACCGAAAACATCAGCCGCATGGCCCGGCAACTCAAAACCCGTGGTATCTTTGCCATGTGGTCCAACGAGGGTGAAGACGCCGTATTCATGGACATCTTGCGGGAGATATTCACCGACGTAGTCTGCCACGTGGTGAGCTTCTACAATCCGTTCCAGAACAGAGAATCGTTCAACACCGTTTACGTGGCCCGCAAGCCGGGCTGAAACAGCCGGAGCTTGTATGCCAGTGACGACCCACCGAACTCGACCCTTCAGTTCTAACCAGCGCCTCCCAGAGCTGGATAAGCCGCCGGTTTTGCATGAGCCGGAACAGGCGGGTGAGCTGTTGGCGGAATTTATTCACCGCTACCCCAGGCTTCTTATACTGACCGGCGCCGGCGTCAGCACAGATTCTGGCATTCCCGATTACCGCGATGGCGAAGGCGCCTGGAAGCGCAAGCAGCCGGTTCAGCACCGTGATTTCATGGAAAATCATGAAACCCGCCAGCGCTACTGGGGGCGCAGCCTGATTGGCTGGCCGGTCATCCGCAATGCCCTGCCTAATCCTTCCCATTACAGTATCGCTGACCTCGAGTTGCGCAACCACTCCAGCCTGGTGGTGACCCAAAATGTGGATCGCCTGCATCAAAAAGCCGGCACGCACGCCGTGAGCGACCTGCATGGCCGTGCGGATGAAGTGCTGTGTATGAGCTGTGGCTACCGGAGCCCCCGGGATGATGTTCATGCACGCTGTGCCGACCTCAATCCGGATTTCAGGCAATATAAAGCAGAAGCCGCCCCGGATGGTGATGCAGACCTGAACGTGGATTTTTCAGATTTTCGTCTTGCAGATTGCCCTCAATGCAGCGGCATCCTGAAGCCGGATGTGGTGTTTTTCGGGGATTATGTACCGAAGCAAAGGGTGCAGTCCGCAATGGATGCACTGAAGGCCAGTGATGGATTGCTGGTGATTGGCTCGTCTTTGATGGTGTTCTCAGGCTTTCGTTTTTGCCGGTACGCCAAAGAATTCGGTAAGCCAATTGCGACTCTTAATCTGGGTAGAACCCGCGCGGAAGAGCTGGCGGAATTGAAGCTGAATGCACGAATCGGGGAGACCCTGAGGGCCTCCCTCGATCAGTTGTAGGCTGACACCAAGTGAAGGAGTTCCTGATAGTTCAGGCGGTTCCACTAGCTTGAGGTCTGGATACCGGCAACCAGCAACACGGCTCCGAAAACGTACAGCATCATAATGACCGCGCTCTCCATGCCGATTTTCCAGATTCCATGACGTTCTCGACGTATCAGTCCCATCATCAGTACGCCCGACATCAGTATTGTGAGAACCGCCAAGAATTTCGAGTCCTCGGGCATTGCGTGGTAGATCGACCCGTCCCGGTAGGCAATATCCGATGCGGCGGTGAACAAAGTGTCAAATGCATTACCGCCAATGATCCCGCCAACCGCCAGAGTGAGCGCCCCACGACGAACCGCAGCAACCGACGTCACCAGTTCGGGAATTGAGGTGCTAACGGCCGTGAGCAGCACACCAACGACTGTCTGCGTCAGATTCGTTTTGGTGGCAATCACGGTGGCTGCGGGCTCCAGTGCCCAGCCTGCGATACCCAGAATAGCCATCAACACCAGAAACTCGACCCAAAGGCGAGATAGCGGAGGCATAGCAGTCACGTCATCGGGTTTGTCTTCACGGGTTTCCCGAGTGACGGATGGCAGCCACATCGGCGATGTTGATGCCGCACGCACCAGGTAAATGCCGTAGAGATAAACAGCAAACAATACTGGCGTTACCGGATGCACCCCGCTGACGGTAACGTCTGGCAGATATGGCGCGAACAGGATCAATGCCAGTAGACAGATCAGCAATCCGTTCTGCATCATGTTTGGAGCCGACGCTGCAGCATGTTCCAGGTTGGCCCGACGATAGACCATGTCGGCAACCGCCAGGAAAAATGTCTGCACAGCGATACCCCCCAGCGCGTTGCTGACCGCCAGATCGACATTGCCATGCCATGCGGCGGTAACCGAGAGAACTGAGCCGCCCAGGGAAGTTGACGCGCCCAGCAGCACGGCACCTGCGGCCGCCTCGCCAATTCCAGTACGGTCAGCCAACTGGTCGACAATCCGGGTGATGCGCGTTCCGGCAATCGCGATTATGACGGCACACACCGAAAAAACCAGGCCACCCTGCAGTAGAGTCCAGCTTTCCGTCGGTGGGATTGACACGTTACGCGAGCTCCTTGGCAGGTGAGTCTTAGCAGAGGATACACTAGCGCAAAATCGGGGCGGATTTATTTCTGAAGGCACTGATCGAGGGAGGCTCTAGAGCCTCCCTCGATCAGTTATAGACTTGCTGGTTATCTGGCCTGGCTCATGCCCCGATAAGGTTGTAAATAAACACCGTTCCCACAGCTACAGGCGTAATGAAGCGCACGGTAATGTACCAGAGGCGGAACATGGGCTCAGAGAGTGCCAGTTCGTCCTCCATGGCCTTGCGTGACATCACCCAGCCGGCAAATATGGCAACCAGAAGGCCGCCCAAGGGCAACAGGATGTTGGCGGTAAAGAAGTCCAGCAGATCAAAGATGGTTTTGCCTTCAAGCATGCCTATCCATCCTAATGGCGCAAAATCTGACCACAGGTTCAGGGAAAGGATGGATGCGATACCCAGCGCCCAGCACACGAAACCTGCGCCTAACGTACTGGTGATGCGGGTCATTCCTTTTTGTTCCTCCAGCCATTCCACAATGGGCTCCAGCAGCGAAATACCTGAGGTCCAGGCAGCAAATATCAGCAACAGGAAGAAGAGGGTTCCGAACAGGCTGCCCATGGGCATCTGGCCAAACGCCAGCGGCAGGGTCTGAAAGATCAGGCCCGGGCCGGCGCCAGGCTCAAGGCCGTTGGCAAAAACGATCGGGAAAATGGCCAGGCCGGCTAGCAGTGCTACACCGGTGTCGATGACACTGACAGCAATAGAGGTTTTGGCGATGGAAATGTTCTTTGGCAGGTAAGAGCCGTAAGCCATCATCACCGCCATGCCGAGGCTCAGGGTGAAGAATGCGTGGCCCAGCGCTACCAAAACGCCAGCGGTGGTGAGCTTGGAGAAGTCTGGTTCAAACAGAAAGGTCACAGCCCTGCCGAACTCGCCAGTGGTCATGGCGTAGCCTACAACTGTCAGCAGCAGAAGGAACAAGGCTGGCATGAGAATGCTGACAGCCCGCTCAAGCCCGGCACGAACACCTTTGGCAACCACAAACATCACCAGCGCCATAAACAGGGTGTGCCACATCAGCAACGTGGCGGGATCTGCCAGTAAGTCAGAGAAAATCGCGCCAATGGCATCCGCAGATTGGCCTGCAAGCTGCCCGGTGGCGGATTTGCCTACATAAGAGACAGCCCAGCCGCCGATGACAGAATAGAACGAAAGAATCAAAAAGCCCGCCAGCACCCCGACCGCGCCGACCGCACGCCAGGCGGGTTTCAGCCCATCTTGTTTGGCAATCTGCCTGAGGCTGTTCACCGGGCTATGACCACCACGGCGGCCAATGAGTACCTCGGCCATCATGATAGGTAGGCCTATCGCAGCGATACACAGCAGGTAAACCAGTACAAAGGCACCACCGCCGTTTTCACCGGTGATGTAGGGGAACTTCCAGATGTTACCCAGGCCAACGGCCGAACCCGTGGCTGCAAGAATAAAAGCAAGGCGCGAGGACCAGAGCCCTCGTTTGGCGTTCGAGCCTTCGGTTGCCCCTGAAGTAGGTGCGTGTGATTCAGACATGATTGTCTCCTGTAGATGCTTGTTTTTGTTTGTAAGAGCGGAAGCCATGAATCAATCATGGCCCCGTAAACCAAATGCTGTTCGTTATCCCGCGTTGATGCGCTGCTCGCGCGCTGTCTCAGCTGCGGTGGAATGTTTCCGGAAGCGTTCTTCGGCAAGAATATTGGCAACTGCGCCGGTTGGCATGCCGCTGCGATCCGAGCGCGTGAAGATCTCGGAAAGCGTTTGGCCAATGCCTTCTACATGGGCTCGCACGGCTTCCGGGGACGCCCCTGTGCGCTCGTAGAAGATGTCGATGATGCCGCCAGCGTTAATGGCAAAGTCCGGAGCATAAAGAATGCCGCGGTCTTTCAGTGCCTGATCGTGATCCGGGCGTTGCAGGAGATTGTTGGCGGCGCCTGCAATCACGGTAGCGTTCAGGCGGGGAATGCTGTCGTCGTTTAGCACGGCACCCATGGCGCAGGGTGCGACCACATCTACCGGCAGGAACAGAATGTCGTCAGGCGAGGCGGCATGAGCTCCCAGCTCATCCACCGCACGCTGCATATTCTCCTGGTGAATGTCGTACACCCAAAGTTCTGCGCCAGCTGCTGTCAAGTGTCGTGCCAAGCGATAGCCCACGTTCCCAATACCCTGGATAGCAACCTTCAAACCGGTCAGGTCGTCGCGGCCGAGCTTGTGTTTCACCGCAGCCTTCAGGCCGACGAATGTACCATAGGCTGTGGTAGGTGAGGGGTCACCGTTACTGGGCTGGCCGTCAAAAGCGGTGCGCTCGACAATGCCGGCAACGTGCTTGGTATGCCGCCCCATGACTTTCAGGTCGGGCACGCTGGTGCCGGAATCTTCCGCGGCAATGTACTGGCCGCCAAGCCCTTCAAGGTGCTTACCCATGGCTTCCAGCAACGCTTCGTTTTTTTGCTTGCGCGGGTCTCCAATAATGACCGATTTTCCGCCGCCCAGATCAAGATTGGCAAGCGCGGATTTGTAGGTCATTCCCCGCGACAGGCGTAGGACATCGCGCAAGGCTTCTTCATCGCTGGCATAGGGGAACATCCGGCAGCCGCCCAGAGCCGGCCCACGGGAGGTGTTATGTATGGCCACAATGGCTTTGAGCCCGGTCTCAGGGTCGCAGACAAAGGATAAATGTTCGTGGTTATCAAATTCAGGATGGCTAAATACGTTCATGGCGGCTCACCTCTCTTCCTTGGCCCGGATGGGCGCTACCCTGCGGAAATAAAAGGTGATTATCTTAACAGACGGGCGCGATTGTGCACTGCACAAGACGTCCGGGAGGCGTGCTGAACTCATCATTTTGAAATCCTTTCCACCTGGCCGGATCTCGGCGGCAGTGGCGGTGTTGTTTTTGTCGTCCGGCTTGTGGCCGGCGTTTGATTTCAGATGCCCGGGTCTCCCGAAGGGGATTGCCCTTGTGGGGTCGGGCTGTATGTAAACTAATCGCTGTAAGCCGAGAGGTCAATTGTAGATGTGGTGCCTACACGATATCTACCAGGGGCCGCTCTCCCCGGGAGTGAGCAATCTGCGCCAGAGAAGAAGGGAACGACACCCAAAAACACCTACCACCATGTGGGTAGGTCGTTATATTTATAGGTATTTTGGTCTGTTGTATGCCATTTGTCCGGTGGTCAGAACTCTCGGCTGACTTTCATCAAGGTTGATGCGGTTTGAAGCGCTTTAGACTCGCACAGCTTTATCCAATTCTGTTTGTCAGCAACCCGCTAGCCACCACACAAGGTGCAATACCGATGAAAAAACGATCACTGCTCTCCAGCTCGCGTGCCCGGAAACTATCGCTACCGGTTTTACCGCTCGGCATATTATTGGTCTCGACGGCGACTCCGGTCGCGTCGCAAAGCCTTACCGATGCGCTGACCTCTGGCACAGTGTCAGCTGATATCCGTTATCGCTACGAGTTTGTCGATCAGAACAACTCACTTGATAATGCCCAGGCCTCCACCGTCCGCACACGCTTGGGCTACCGCACTGCTCGGTATCAGGGGTTCGAGGTATTCATGGAGGCTGAGGACGTTACTGCGGTAGGTAATGAGAATTATAACAGCACTATCAACGGCACCGTTGACCACTCTGTGGTGGCCGACCCTATAGAAACCGAGGTCAACCAGGTGTACCTGCGCTATCGCGGTCTGGCGGATACAACCTTGACCTACGGCCGCCAGCGTCTTGCGCTGGACAACCATCGCTTTATAGGTAACGTTGGTTGGCGCCAGAATGAGCAGACCTTTGACGGGTTCACCGCTGTTAACACCTCACTCAGGGATACACGAATAACCGCCGGCTATTTGTATAATGCCAATCGAATCTTTTCAGATGCGAGTCCGGTGGGGAATTTCGGCATGCGTGCTCCAGTACTTAATGTTCAGTATGAGGGGCTGGCCGCAGGCACGGTGACGGGTTACGGCTACCTGTTGGACTTTACCGATTTGCCGTCGCTGTCTACTCAGACCTTTGGTCTGCGCTTCGATGGAGGAACGGCCATTACCAACGGAGCCAAGGCTCTTTACACGCTTGAGTATGCGCGCCAGAGCGACTACGGGGACAATTCCCAGAGTTTTGACGTGGACTACTGGCTATTAGAGGCGGGGCTGGCGACCTTGGGAGTAACCTTTAAGGCGGGTATGGAATCCCTAGGCTCCGATGACGGCAAGGCCTTCCAGACACCGCTGGCGACGCTACACGCCATGAACGGCTGGGCCGATCAGTTCCTGGTAACCCCGGTGGATGGTCTGCAGGATCTCCATGCGTCCGTTGCGACCTCGGTCAACGGGGTCAAGCTGATGGTGGTCTATCGGGACTTCAGTAGTGATAGGAACAGTGTTGATTATGGCAGCGAACTCGGTCTTCAGGCGACGTATGCCTTTGATGAGAACTACAGTGTGGGTGCCAAGTTTGCCAGTTACTCGGCCGATGACTTTGGTGTTGATACGGACAAGGCCTGGTTATGGGCTGGAGTGAAGTTCTGATTCGCCACAATTGGTGTTAGCTTCAGGCCGGAAGACGGTCCCCAGGGATTGTTTTCCGGTTTTTTCCATTCCCCGCCGCCGCCCCCGCCATCACTTTCTTTTGCCACCGCCCGCAGTCATGCGCTAGTTTGAGGGCTTTGGAGTCATTGACCGGGGGAGTACAGGATGTTGGAGTCTATCGAGGCTGGCCTCAGTGCGTGGCTGTTGCCGGGAGTATCTGCGTTACTGGGGCTGCTGGCAACTTATACGGCCTATCGGCTTGCGTTAGCACTGACGCGGCGATTTACTCGCTCCAAGGCCGTTCCCCGTATCTTTCTCGATGCCGCCGCGCGCGCTCTGGGTGTCGTTTTGTGTTTGTTGGTGCTGAACGGAGTTCTGGAAACCGCACCTGAAGATCTTCCCCTGCTATCGGAACTCCAGCATCTCGCCACGCTACTGTTGATCCTGTCGCTGACCTGGGCGGCGGTGCGTTGTACCTCGGCCATCGGTGACGTGATTGTCACGCTCAACCCGGTACTGGAAGGCCAATGGAAGCGTGCCCGAAAAGTTGAAACACAGACCCGGTTTCTTGTTCGTGGCCTCAATATCCTGATTGTAATTATAGGGCTGGGGGCAGCCCTGATGACCTTTGAGGGCGTACGCCACGTTGGTGGCAGTTTGTTGGCCTCTGCGGGCATTGGTGGCATTGTTCTGGGCTTTGCGGCCCGCCCGGTGTTGGGCAACCTGCTGGCAGGCATGCAGATCGCACTGACTCAGCCGTTCCGTATCGACGACGTACTCCATGTTCAGGGGGAGTGGTGCTGGGTCGAGGAAGTGACCGCCACCTACGTGGTGTTGCGGGTTTGGGATCTGCGGCGGCTGATCGTGCCGTTGCAGTGGTTTATAGAGAATCCGTTTCAGAACTGGTCGCGAAATACGGCGGATCTGCTGGGCACTGTTTTTTTGTGGTTGGACTACGCCGTACCGGTGGAGCCATTACGCGACGAGTTTGCGCGCCTGCTCCGGCAGGCGCCACAGTGGGACGGCAAGACAGAGACGGTGCAGGTTACTGACTCCAACGACCGGGCCTTACAGATACGCTTCCTGATGGGCGCCCCGGATTCCAGCAAGACTTGGGACCTTAGGTGTGCTGTGCGGGAAGGCCTGGTAACCTTTGTTCAGAATCACTATCCGGAACATCTGCCTCGTGTTCGGGCGCGGCTGATGGATGGTTCGGACATGGCCCCAGAGACCCCCGAGAACCCTGAGACCTCCGCAACATAGGCCGTCGAGATCCAGTGCTTCGGAAAGTACTAATACGCGTTTCCGCTAAACTTCCTTAGCTTGCGTAGATGATAAACACCGCATATTCATACCAGTTCCAGCCCGGGAAGGTTCGTTCAGAACTTATCCGGATGTTTCCTATTTCTCTGTTTGTGGTGGCATTTGGCGCCGCGTTCGGCCTCGCAGCTGTGCAGAAGGGGCTGGGCCCTCTGGAATCTTTGCTGATGAGTACCCTGGTATTTGCCGGTGCCTCGCAGTTTGCCGCGATTGATATGTGGGGGGGAGAAGTCTCGGTTATCCCCGTTATGGTCGTGGTTTTTGCCATTAATTCCCGGCACCTTCTGATGGGCGCCTCGCTTTATCCCATGCTGAAGGATGTTTCTCCTGCTAAGCGCTATGGCCTTATGCTGCTTCTTACGGATGCTAATTGGGCCGTATCAGCCCAGGAATACCAAAGCGGCAGGCGAAACCTTGAGGTGATTCTTGGCGGTGGGTTGGTGCTTTGGCTAGCCTGGATTGTTGGCACCTGGCTGGGAGTGTATTTCGGTGGGCTTTTGCAGGACCCGAAAAGTCTTGGGATGGACATGGTGCTGGGCTGTTTTCTGTTGGCGATGGCGTTGGGCGGAAAGAAGAACCCGCGTGTGCTGGTTGCCTGGGCACTTGCAGCTGCCGCCTCTCTTGCAGCATGGAAGTGGCTGCCGGCTAACACGCATGTGGTTGCAGGGGCACTTGCCGGCGGTTTAGTTGGCCTCTTCTGGCTTGAAAAGAAGCCGGTTGACGAGGATGTGGAGGAGCCAGTATGACCATTGAAACCACCACTGTCGGTGTTCTGGCACTGATCTTGATCATGACATTGGTTACGTTGGCAACCCGGTTCGGGGGCGTATTTATCATGTCCTATGTGCGGATAAGTCCTCGCGTTGAGAGCTTTATCAACACCATGGCCAGCTCCGTTCTCATTGCCATCATCGTACCCATGGCGTTTGCCGGTGATGCCGGCGCACTTGCAGCTCTCTCGGTTACTGCAGTTACCATGCTTGCCATCAAGAAGCCGCTGCCGGCCATTGCGGCGGGTATCTTCGCGGCTGCCTTTGTTCGATATTTCTTTTGAGTGATAAACCCGTTTGCATTGATTTATTATTCTTGGGAGTTGTCCTTGGGCCATTGCTTGATATACAAGTCCCGCTTGGCGTAAGGAATTTCCACGCCATGCTCATTAAATAATTTGTAGATGGCCATATGCAGTTCATGTGCAATCCGGCCGCGATCTTCCGGTTTGGTTATCCAGCACATTAAATTGAAGTCCAAGCTTGAGGTGCCAAAACCACGTAACCTGACTCTGGGCTCTGGTAGTTTGCATACTTCGTTGTGCTCTGTTCCCGCTTTTAATAATAGTTGAACTACTTGATCAGCGTCAGAGCCGTAAGCTACGCCAACTATGATGCGAATTCTCAAGCTCAGTGGGCCACCGCTTTCATTAATAATTTTAGCGTTAGCAATAACCCCGTTGGGGATCGTGATCTCAACATCGTCACGGGTTAACAGGCGGGTGCTACGTAAACCAATTGCACAGACTTTACCGCGCTCACCAGAGTCCAGATTAATGTAGTCTCCGATTTTATAAGGTGCATCGGCAACAATAAAAAATCCGGAAAACAAATTACCCAGTGTATCTTTGGCGGCGAACCCCAGGGCCAGGCCGACGATACCAGCTGAAGCTAGCCAGCCTGCCGGGTTAACCCCCCAGATTATTAAAAGTACATAGCTGCCTATCATGATGCTGAGCAGTTTGCTGGTCAGATCCAGCAGTGGCACAGTGCGCGCATCAATCAGTTGAAAACGGTTTTCCCGACTCAGTGCTTGTAGCGCAAGTGTTGAGATTTTAATAACAGCGCCCATCCAGCTGGCGGTGATGATTGATAAGAATATTTTGATCAGTGTTATCCCACCTAAAGGCAGGTTAGCTACAACAATCGCTAGCGATGCGCCCAAAAAAAAGATGGTGTTAAAAATAGGCTTGCGCAAATCTTTCATCACGGCATCGTCGACCGAAGGCCGTGTCAAACCAGTCATTCGGCCTACAAGGTTGGCCAATAATGACCGGAAGGAGATAGCAATAATGTAGGAGGCAAGTGCAATCAGCAGAGCTCCCAAGATTGGGTGCTGCAAAATAAGTTGCCAGCTTGATTGAGCCGACTCAGGAAGTAGTTGGCTGACACCTTGCGCAATGTCAGTTAAATAAGTTTCTATTTCTGATGTCTGATCATCGGTAATGGCGACAGTATCAGTATCAGTATCAGTATCGGCGGGCATCTGGTGCTCTCGTCATGGTAATTCTGTTACTGGGAATTCGAGAACGAACTGGCACACAAAATTATGTAGAAGTCGGTGAGTTAGCTAAGCCGGCAGCGTCAATATCAACGTTTCTGGCTTCCACGAACGCCTGTCTGAAAACTTGTAGAAAAAGCTTAGTCGAGCAATCTGCAACCTGCCATGTAATATTTTGACTTCTGTGATTTGCCGGATAGCGGCTTGTCTTATAGGCTTTGGTTGAAAGCCACCGAGTGCAAGGAGCTTTGTTATGTCCGATAACCACGTGTACAAGAAAGTTGAAATTGTCGGTTCGTCAGAGAAAAGTATTGAGGGCGCGATTGAAAATGCCCTCGCGGAATCTGCGCAGAGCATCCGCAATATGGAATGGTTCGAGGTAACTGAAACCCGTGGACACATTGTTGATGGCAAGGTTGGCCACTATCAGGTATCGCTGAAGATAGGTTTCCGTATCAAAGACAGCTGACTTGGATGCGGAGCAGGGCGGTCTCTCAGGCTCCGTCGTTTTGCCGGAACGGAAGCACCGTTTTGGCATCTTCGTAGTAACCCATAACCTGTTCCGCCTCCTCTCGTGTGAATGCTTCAATGGCTTCATGAAAGCCCGGGTGAGCAATGCCGTGCCATGAGTGTGTGAGCATCGGCTCAAAACCTCGCACCAGTTTGTGCTCCCCTTGCGCCCCTGCATCAAATGTTTGAAGGCCCAGCTCAATGGCCAGTTCTATGCCCTTGTAGTAACAGGTTTCGAAGTGCAAGTGGCTGTATTCCTCAAGGCAGCCCCAATAGCGGCCATAGAGTGTATCTCGCCCACTTAGAAACAGGGCGCCTGCGATCATCGCGCCCTCCTTTACCGCCATGATTACATGCAAATGCTCGGGCATAGCCTCTCGCATCTTTTCAAAAAATTGCTGGGTGAGATAAGGCCGTTGCCCGCGTTTCAGATAGGTGGCTTGATAGAATACATAAAATGCCGCAAGAACATGGTCTGGAATGTCGGAACCATGAAACCGGGTGAAGGTAATATCTTGCTCGGCTACCTGCCGGCGCTCCTTACGGATGGATTTACGCTTGCGTGAAGTGAGTTCACCCAAAAAGTCCTCGAAGCACCCGTAATTGCGATTATGCCAGTGGAACTGGCAGCCAATGCGGTGCAACTGGTCTTCCTGGTGAAGCAATTGTTGATCTTGCGCATCGGGAAACAGAAGGTGCCAGGAGTGAGCGCCCAGGCGACCGATGAGTGTGTTCAGAAGGCCGTGAATTACTTGGCTATCGAGCAGCGCGCGCAACTGTGGGGCGAGCAGTAATCTTGCCCCCTGAGACGGGGTAAAAGGTACTGCTATCAGAAGTTTGGGGTAGTACTCCATGCCGTACCGGCGGTAGGCGTCTGCCCATGCCCAGTCAAACACATACTCGCCCATGGAGTGGGATTTGAGGTAGGCGGGTGCGACCCCGGCAATCTCACCTTTCAGGCGGAAGATAAGGTGGCAGGGTTTCCAGCCGGTTTTTTCGCTGGTGCAGCGTGAGGTTTCCAGCGCTTCGAAAAATTCGTACCGCAGAAACGGGTTGTCGGTGCCTGCCAATTGCTCCCAAGTCTTCCGCGGGATATCGGAAAGAGAATGGCAGGCCTCAAGTGTTACGTGTGATACTGCGGGTTCTGACATGGCTGGGGCGGACTCCTTTATCGCTCCCGATACCTTACGTCAAAACCCCTCTTGTGATCACTTTTGTGATTGTGCACAGCGTTCATTCATCTTTTTTTGCCACTTATTCATGCGTTTTTCGTGTTGTTGGCGCTTTTCTTCGTGCATCTCGCTCCAGATTTCCCGCTGCTCATCGCTCAACTTCAGGCGATTGGCCATGGCTTCACGCCGTTCGGTCATTTTCTCTTGCCGATCTGCTTTGTTGAAATGCCCTTTGCCTTCACGCATGTTGTCGCACATTTCTGTCATGTCATGCTGGTTGTCACCATGATGACTTGAATGGTTGCCGGCAAGTAAAGCCGGGCTGGCTGCGAGCAGAGTGGCTGCCAGAAGGCTGGCAGTAATGATGGATTGTTTACGTTGGCTCATGATAGTTCCTCTCACAATGAAGTAACTGCTTGGCCGGTTGCGGCATAAGCATGATTCACCCCTATAGTACTGCGGGGTCTGGTAAACGAGCGTCAATGGCATGTAAAGGTTCTGCAAAGGAGTCCGGGCTGTCGCCGGCAGGTTCCGGGGCCCGTGTTAGACTTTGGACAGCACCGTTGGTGCATATTGATCAAGCAAACTTGGTAGAGACAAGCGATGCAGAACAGGGTCTTGCTGGTAGAAGATGATGATGAGCTCCGTGAATTGCTGGCCCGCTATTTAAGCGGTCAAGGTTTCACTGTGCGTGAGGCCGCTAATGGCAAGGACGGCTTGGCGCTGGCACTCGGTCAGCACTGCGATATTGTTGTGCTGGACATCATGCTGCCGGATATCAATGGCCTTGAAGTGCTGCGCGAACTGCGCACTGCAACGCATCTGCCGGTGGTATTGTTGACTGCCCGGGGTGATGAAACGGATCGCATTGTGGGTTTTGAGGTGGGTGCGGATGATTATATTCCCAAGCCCTGTAACCCCCGTGAACTGGTGGCGCGGCTTCAGGCGATTCTGCGCCGGGTTGCCTGGGATCAGAAAACAGAAGTTAAAGCTGCTCGACACTACGGAGATCTGCGCGTTGAGCCGGGCCACCGGCGCATATACCAGCACGAGGAGCCTCTGGAATTGACGGCCACTGAATATGAGATTCTGCAAGTGCTGCTGTCCCATGCTGGCAGTGTGGTGCGTAAGACAGATTTGATGCAGTGGGCTCTGGGGCGCCGCTTGGAGGCGTTTGATCGCACCCTGGATATGCACATTAGCAACCTTCGCAAAAAACTCGGCAACGATGACCCGCCCAGAATCGAGACGGTGCGTGGCCTTGGTTACAGCTATCGGGTGCCAACATGAAGCGCCGGCTGATCATTCCGCTGTTCTGGCGTATTTTCTTGCTGATATGGCTGGCCATGGCTGTAACGGTGGTTGTCAGCAACCTGGCCTCACGGGTAATGCTGGACCGAGAGCGCGCAGCCATTGAACGCCAACTTGAGTTACGGGACCTTGGGTTTGAGGTATCCGCCATCCGTGACAACCGAGGCCGCAGAGAGGCGCACAGATTCCTCAGGGCGCAGGGGGATGAGCTAGGCTTGCACCTTATGATGATCAGTGCGGATGATGACAACCGTTTACCCTCAGCTATCCGCTCACGCATAAAATCCGGTTGGTATCGGCAAAAGCCCGCAATTGTCGATGTGGGTGATGGGTACCGTCTGGTTGCCTGGCCAAAAATGCATGGTGAAGGCTGGCTGGAGCCTCGTGTTTTCCGGTTTATGGAAATGAGCTTGGCATTTGTTTTGATTACCCTGGCTTGCTGGCTGATTGCGCGCTTTGTGTCGCGGCCAATGCGGCACATGGAAAGCACGGCCCAGGCAATCGCCGGAGGTAAGACACAGTTGCGGGTTAATGAACGCATCGCGAGTCGCCGTGATGAGGTGGGGCAACTGGCCACTGCATTTAATGCGATGACCGAACAGCTTTGTACTCTGCTGGAGCGGCAGAAACATCTGCTGCGGGATATTTCCCACGATTTGCGAACGCCTTTGGCGCGCCAAAGGGTTGCGATTGAGCTTGCCAGCGAAGGCGGCGTTGAAGCTGAGTTGATGGCCAGCATTCTGCGCCAGAATGAACGCCTTGAAACCATGACTGGGCAGATACTGACTTTGTACCGGGTTACCGAGCAGGGTGGTGATATCGCACGGGAACCGGTGCGACCGGTAGATCTGTTGAACCACGTTTTACAGGATGCTGCAGATTATGCGGAACACCAGAGAGTGGATTGCAAACTCGAATCAATGCCAGAGAGCACCGGTGTGTCTGTGCTGGGTGATGCGGGCCTGTTGCAGCGGGCGTTCGACAACATCCTTCAGAACGCCCTTGATTACACGCCGCCGGGAAAAGTGGTACATGTTGCCTTGGCACTCTCTGCAGGTTGGGTAAGCCTTACGATTGAGGATGAAGGCCCAGGTGTTGCGGATGATCTTCTTGAGCACCTGTTTGTGCCCTTCTTCCGGGCGGATAAATCCCGGGGTGGGCAAGGGTGGGGGCTTGGGCTGGCAATTGCCAAAGACATTGTTCTGGCCCATGACGGTGAAATTACAGCCGGAAACAGCGAGCGTGGAGGCTTGCAAGTTGTGGCTCGCCTGCCGATATTCGCTGTTAATTAATGAAACCACAGGCGAGTTCATGAAAAAAGACTATCCCGTACCTGCCGGCTACCTTGAGCGCCAAACAGACGTGAAAAAAAGCCGCTTTATTGCCCGGATTGCGCCTGTGGGTTCCAGGGATGAGGTGAAAAGCTGGTTGGAAAAGGCGCATCAGGATCATCCCGATGCCCGCCATATTTGCTGGGCTTACCAGATTGGTCGTCCCGGCTCTGCGGCCGAAGCCGGAATGAACGATGACGGCGAGCCCTCCGGTACGGCAGGCAAGCCAATTTTGAACGTGATTCAACACAAGGATATGGGCGATGTTCTGGTGATGGTGATCCGTTATTTTGGCGGCATCAAACTTGGTGCAGGAGGGCTTGTGCGAGCATACGCCGGAGCTGCTGAGAGTGTGCTTTCAGAGGTTGGAAGGATTTTCCACAAGCCCGTTAGTACAGCAACCATCAGAATGGATTTTCCGGATGAGCAGCCTCTGCGGCATTGGTGTGACGTTAACGCGGCGGAGCTGGAATCAATTGACTATGGTGTGTCGGTAACTGCTCGTGTTTTGGTTCCGGAGGATCAGGTGGACACGTTCACTGCATTTTGCGATGCGCATAAACTGGATTACAGTTTTGAAACATGACAGGGCAAGTGCGCATCGATTAAGTGTCTTGTGCGTATACTGAAACGAAGACTCTCAGAAACTAAGGAGTAGACAATGGTTCGTTTTCTGATGGTAGCGCTGGTAACACTGGCAATGACCGGGTGTGCCAGCAATGTAGTGACGGATTACAACTCAGCGGTGGCTTTCAGCGACTACTCAACCTGGGCCTTCGCGACCGGCGCGGGCAACTCTTCATTCGTTTCATTGGATGGGAATCGTGTTCAGAGCGCAGTGGCACGTGAGTTAAATCGCAAAGCCATGAGCAAGGTAGAGGAATCGGAGGCCGATCTTCTTGTGAGCTGGCAGATTGTGGAACAGGAGCGCCTTGAGCGGTCTGGTCTCGGCCTTGGCTTGGGCTTTGGTACCGGCAACTTTGGTTGGGGGCTGTCTGCACCGCCACCCGTGCGCGAAGTTAAAGAAGGGAAGCTTGTGGTCGAGTTGGTAGATGCGAAGTCTGAAGAGGTTGTTTGGCGCGCAGCCAGTCGTCGTTACTTGAATGAAAACCAGTCTCCTGAAAGCCGCAGAAAGCTGGTTGACGAGGTGGTCGCCGAGATGTTCACCAAGTATCCTCCGGAACTGGACTGAAAAAGCAGGCGCTTGCAAGCCGATGGCTCTATTGGCACAGGCTGCAGATGCCCAATATACGGAGAGTAAATGGCAAAGCTATCTTCAGGCGGGTTGGTGTTTTCAACCGAGCAGGGGCGCATGTGCCCCGAATGTCGTAACCCGGTTTCTGACTGCACCTGCCGCCAGGCGCAGCGCCCGGAAGGTGATGGCATTGTGCGGGTGAGCCGTGAAACCAAAGGGCGCAAGGGTAAAGGCGTTACTCTGGTCACCGGTATCCCCATGGATGAAAAGGAGCTTAAAGCCTATGCCAAGGTGCTTAAGGCCAAGTGCGGCACTGGCGGCACTGTTAAAGACGGTGTGGTGGAAATTCAGGGTGATCAGCGGGATCTGCTGGTGCCACTTCTGGAACTCAAAGGCTGGGTGGTAAAGCGTTCTGGTGGCTAATGGTATAAGACGCAAGCTTGGCTTTCTCACGCTACACTCAGGCACGCGAATAAATATTTTCTTTTCTGAATACTGATCTGAGCCCCGTTGGAAAACCTGAATCACCTTCAACGTTGCGGGATCGCTTTAACAGGAGGCAGGTATGCATATACTGGTTTTGGGCGCAGGCGTTATCGGAGTAACCACCGCTTGGTTTTTGCAAAAGCAGGGTCATCAGGTAACGGTAGTTGATCGTCAGAGCCAGGCCGGCCTGGAAACCAGTTATGCAAACGGAGGTCAGGTCTCCGTCTCCCACGCTGAGCCTTGGGCCAATCCTTCCGCGCCTTTAAAAGTACTGAAATGGTTGTTTCGAGCAGATGCGCCTCTGTTGTTCCGCCCAAAACTGGATCCTGCACAGTGGCGTTGGGCAATATCTTTTCTGACTCAATGTACCCCTGGCAAAGCCGCCCATAATATTCGCCAGATGGTTAACCTTGGTACCTATAGCCGCAGCCAGTTACAGGCTTTGCGCCAGGAAACCGGGCTTGAGTACGACCAGGTTACCAAGGGCATTCTGCACTTTTACACCAATCAGGCTGAGTTCGACGCAGCGCTTGAGCCCACTCGCATTATGTGTGATCTCGGGTGTGATCGGCAGGTTATCGATGCGAACAGAGCAGTGGAGCTAGAGCCTGCTCTGAAGAATATCCAGCATAAAATAGCGGGCGCAACCTACACGCCTGAAGACGAATCTGGCGACGCACGTAAGTTTACCCAAGCGCTGGCCGAACGCTGCCAGGAAGCTGGTGTTGAGTTCTGCTATGGCACCGATGTTCTTGGCTTTGAGCGCGCGGGCGAGCGTATTCTTGGGGTTCAGGTGTTGAAGGACGGACATCACGAAACCATGAGGGCAGACGCCTATGTTCTCAGCCTGGGAAGCTTCAGTGCCGCACTTGCCCGGCAGCTTGGGCTGTTTTTGAACATTTACCCTGCCAAAGGTTATTCCATCACGGTGCCGGTGAAGAATGAAGAGGCGGCGTTTAATGTGAGCCTTACGGATGATGAATACAAACTGGTTTACTCCCGGCTTGGCGACCGCATTCGGGTGGCTGGAACTGCCGAGCTGAGCGGTTATAGCCGCACACTCAACTACACCCGCTGCCGTGCCATCGTGCGCAGAACTGCAGAAATAATGCCTGAGGCGGGCTACTGGGATCAGGCCGAGTTCTGGACAGGGCTTCGCCCCGCAACTCCCTCCAACGTGCCGTATGTGGGCAAGAGCCACTTCGCCAATCTTTACTTAAATACTGGCCATGGCACCCTGGGCTGGACACATTCCTGTGGCTCAGCTGCTGCGTTGGCTGACATCGTTGATGGTCGAAAGCCCGAGGTAGATTTTACGTTTTCGGGATTGTAATACCCTTCCTTGAAATCAAAACCATTTCAACTTGAAAGCAATGAAATTCAAGTTGAGATGATTTTCACGTTTTTCGAGTTATACATACTCGGTTTCTACCTGCAACAAAATCTATGTGTTTCAGTTGGCTACAGATTTTTTAACTGCTTTTAAATGAGTTGGCATCGCGATTGCGTTGAATGAATTAAAAGCCCCTTTGCAAAGGGCAACAATAATTCACTCGACAACAGTGTGCTGACTGAACATGACCAAACCTCTGGAAGGCGTCCGGATTCTTGATCTGACGCATATGTTATCTGGCCCCTATGCGGGAATGCTCTTGGCTGACATGGGGGCAGACTCCATAAAGGTTGAGCCTCTCAAAGGAGAGGGCACCCGAGCCCTTCTCGCTAAAGATCCCCGAAACTCTCACAACGGGCAGGGCGCCTACTTTATAACGCTCAACCGGAACAAGAAAAGTGTCTGTATCGATTTAAAAAGTGAAAGTGGACTCAACACTTTCTACGATCTGGTCCGTGATTCAGACATAGTGCTCGATAACTTCTCCGCTGGAGTCCCCTCCAAGCTAAAAATCGATCACGAATACCTCTCAGCCGTAAATCCACGCATCATTACTTGCTCCATCACCGGCTTCGGTCAGGCTGGCCCAAACTTCAGCCGGCCGGCATTTGATTTGGTGGTACAAGGTATTGGTGGTGGTATGTCCATCACCGGCCATGATGCTGAACATCCCGCCCGTTCAGGGGTGCCCATTGGTGACCTTGGCGGCGGCATGTTTGCAGCGATGGGTATTCTTGCGGCGCTGCAATCGCGGAACGCCAAAGGCTACGGGCAGCATGTGGATATCTCGATGCTGGATTGCCAAGTCAGCATGCTGAATTACATGGCTACCATGCACCTCCTCAGCGGTGACAATCCAACACCCATTGGCAATGGGCATTTTGTCCATGTGCCCTACGACTCTTTCAGAACCAGTGATGGTTTCGTGATTATCGCGGTTATCTTCGACAGTTTCTGGGACGGCTTGGTCGAGCTACTCGATATTGCTGAGCTTCGGGATCCCAAGTATAAAACTCAGCCCGGCCGCTTTGCCGACAAACACAAAATCAATGGCATTCTCTCCGACCTACTGCAAACCAATACCACAGAACACTGGGTTGAGCAGCTTTCCAGTGCACGCATTCCCTGTGGGCCGGTCAACAAATTTTCGGATGCTCTGACAGATCCTCAGGTGCTCTTCCGGAAAATGGTTGTAGACATCCCCCAATTCGATGGCGGTGTGGTGAAGGCCCCCGGCAACCCGATCAAGCTCAGCGTGGACTCCTCGGATTCCTATACCGCACCCCCTTTGCTGGGTGAGCATACCGAAGAGGTGCTTAGGTCGCTCGGTTACAACACTCAGCGAATAGACGAGTTAAAGGCCAATAAGGCCGTCGGGTAATGGGAGGTAGCAGCATGAAAATTCGTATTAATGAAGTTAGCCCCCGCGACGGGCTGCAGAGCCAAGGCAAGACGTTATCGGTGGAGAGCCGGCTGTCTCTGATTCAGGCGCTGGTGAATGCCGGGCTCGAAAACGTAGAGGCCGGCAGCTTTGTGTCACCCAAAGCGGTGCCACAGATGGCAGGTACGGACAAGCTGTTTGCGCGGCTACCAGATCAGAACACAGTGCGTTACGCCGGGCTCGTGCCGAACATGAAAGGCTATGAGCTTGCGGTTTCGGCAGGCGCAAAGGTGGTGAATGTTGTTCTTTCTGTAACTGAAACCATGAACCAGGAAAACATCCGGATGTCGCTGCTGCAGACCGTTGAGGTTTGCACCGCGATTATAGAGCGCGGCAAGCGCGAGGGTGTTGAGGTTCAGGCGTACTTGGCAGTGGCCTTCGAGTGCCCGTTTGAGGGGTTGGTAGAGCCAGCAGTCGTTGCGCGGTTTGCCAAGCTTGTGAAGCAGGCCGGTGCAAGCAAGATCATCATTGCCGACACCATTGGTGCCGCGAATCCAGAACATGTTAAACGCTTACTGGATGCAGTCACCGGTGAGGTGGGTTCAGACATCCTGTCCTGTCATTTTCACGACACCCGGGGTATGGCTTTAGCCAATATCACGGTGGCAGTGGAGCACGGCGTACGAGAGTTCGATTCATCTATTGGTGGTCTTGGGGGCTGTCCGTTTTCACCGGGCGCCACCGGTAATGTGGCAACTGAAGATGTTGTGTTGTTGCTCAATAGCATGGGCCATGACACCGGAATTGACCCCTTAGATCTCATCTCCGTTGTAAACCTGGCTGAACAGCTAACCGGCGTGTCGCTGGGCGGTAAGAGTTTCCGTTGGCTCAGTCAGCAGGCATCAAAGGCTGCAGCGGAGATTGCTCATGGTGGGTAAAGTTCTCGGTTTTGCGGCGCAAGTGGCGCCTTGGGCAATCGTTAGTGGGTTGGCGTATGCCGCAGCGTTTATAACGCCCGGTGTCGAGCCTTTGCCTTTGCCACAGCCGCTCAATGAGCCCCGGGACTTGTTTTATGACGTGAGTGAATCTGCACCGGGCAAGTTCTGGTTTGCAGGGAATAACGGCCTGATCCTCGAGGGTGGGCAAACGATAGATCAGTGGCAACGCCATATTATGCCCGAATCTGTGAACCTCCAAGGTATAGCGGCTTCCGCTGATGGAATTGTGCTCGCAGTTGGCAATGCGGGTTGGACATTCTCGCACCGTGGTGATGGAGGGTGGCAGCCGCACCAGCTACCGGTTTCCGACATTGCTGGCAAATTGATCGAAGTGACCTGGCAGAACGGCTACTTCTGGGTCATCGGTGAGATGGGCGCAATCTTTCGCACCGACGACGAAAGCGCTCAGTGGGAAAACCTCAGCATAGAGGGTGATGTGGCGCTCAACGACATTACCCAAGCCGATACCGGTGATCTCTGGATCACCGCAGAATTCGGAACGCTTTACCACTCTGTTGACCAAGGTACTAGCTGGGCAGGGCAAGAGCTCGGTTATGAAAGTTTGCGCTCTTTGGCCTTTCAAGGCTCAGAGGGCGTCATTGTGGGTAATGGTGGGGTGATGTTCCACACCGCCGATGCGGGATTGAACTGGGCAGAGGTTTCGTCTCCTACATCAGAGCACCTCTACGATGTTATCCACGACGGTACACGTTGGCTGGCTACCGGCAACGGCGGTGTTCTGCTGAGTTCAAACGATGGTGAAAACTGGAGCTTGATCTCGCCCGAAGGGTTCGCAGATGGCTATCACACGCGCCTGCTCGCCACAGAAAACGGCGTGCTTATTGCGGGCCAATCAATCGGTTTGCTGTCCGGTGAGAGCTGGAAGAGCTTGCCGGATTCGTTGGTGGGGGAACGCTGATTATGATCAACCAGGTTGCACGTTCTCTATCTGAATTCTCTATCCGCAACCGGGGCTGGGTCGCGGTTGTTATTTTTGTCAGCACTGCGCTGATGGCCCTGAACCTGCTCAAAATCGATGTGCGCACAGTGTTTAGCGATATGGTTCCGAGCAACCACGAGTATGTGGATGTACATGAAACCTACAAGGAAACTTTCGGCGGCAGCAACAAGGTATCCATTCTGGTTGAGGCTCGGGAAGGAGACATAATGACCCTCCCGATACTGGAAGAAATCCAACGGATAACACGCGAACTGGCGAAGGTGAGTGGTGTAAACTCGTTCCAGATTGTCTCCTTGGCATCCCGCAAATTGAAGTCGGTCAGCGCCTCATCCATGGGGATTGAAAGTGTTCCTTTGATGTGGCCTGAGGTGCCTAAAACAGAGGCGGGTATTGAGAGTCTGCGAGATGCAATTGTTAATAATCCGCTGGTCTACGGAATCTATGTTGAGCCGAATCTGTCCTCAACTCTTATCCAGATGGATTTCTATGACCATCTGGTGGATTACAGCCGTATTTTTCCTCAGGTTCAGGCCATTCTGGGTGCCTCACCTGTAGCCGATCAGGTAACTCACCATGTGGTGGGCGAGCCAATCCTTTATGGCTGGGTTGATTACTTTCTTGATGAAACCGTCACCATTGCCTTGGTCTCCCTAGGGGCCATGCTGTTTGCGCTGTTCCTGCTCAATCGTACCTGGCGTGGAACACTGCTTCCGCTGCTCAGTGGCGTGGTTTCAGCCATCTGGGCATTGGGCATTGGTGTAATGCTAGGGTTCAATTTTGACCCGCTCGTTATTGTCGTCGCGTTCATCATTACCGCTCGCTGTTTCAGCCATGCTGTGCAACTTATCACCCGGTTTGATGATATTTGCGAGGGCGAGAGCATCTCGCCCCGTAAATCTGCCGAACAGACGATGAGGGAGTTATTCCGGCCGGGCCTGCTTGGGTTGGTTTCCGATGCCGGTGCCATCCTCTGTGTGCTGCTTACCCCAATTCCGCTGATCCAGAAAGTATCCATTATTGGTGCAATCTGGGTTGTCACCATTGGCTTCTCGGCGGTGATTCTCACGCCCGTTATGCTCAGCTGGGTAAAAGCACCGCTTCGCAACGCTCACCCACTTAACTTGCGTTTTTTGTTGACGGCCGTTCTCTCGCTTGCGGTTCGGGTGGTGGAAACCCGGGCCAGATTCTACGTGTTGCCCGTAACTGTGGTGGTGGTCGGTTTGCTTGTCTTCAAGGCAACGGATCTGACGATCGGAGACGCCACCACTGGCTCGCCAGTGCTCTGGGAAGATTCTGCGTTTAACAAAGACAGCGCACGGATTAATGCGAGTTATCCCGGCACTGAGCAAATGTTCGTGGTAATTGAGTCGGAAGATGTCGATGCGCTGAAGCGCCCAGACGTGCTCTCTTGGATGCAAGGGTTTCAGCGTCGAATGGAGCGCTTACCACAGGTTGGTGGAAGCGTCTCCCTTGCCGATATAGTGCTGGATGTGCGCAGGAACCTTTATGAAGGCAACCCCCGCTATAGCGAGTTAGGTGCAACCCAACTCGAAAATGGCGAGCTGATCAGCTTTTATATGCAGGGTGCCGCTCCCGATGATCTGGCACAGTTTGCCGACCCACTGTTTCGCAATGGTTCCGTGATCCTGTTCTTCCGTGATCATCAGGGCGAAACACTGCGCCAGGCCACCTACCAGATCCAAAGATACATTGACGAGCACCCACTGGAACGCGTGAGCGTTCGTATGGCAGGTGGTTCCCTCGGCATTATCGCCGCCGTTAATGAAATCCTTTTGTCTGATCAGATCAAGGCAATCGCTTTAGCTTTGCTGGTAGTCATTCTCTCTTGCCTGGCAGTTTATCGCTCTTCTGCCAGTGGCGTGTTCTTCATCGTTCCAGTGCTTATATCGAATGTGGTGACTTTTGCCTTCATGGCATGGCAGGACATAGGTATGAGTATCAGCACCTTACCAGTGGTCGCGCTTGGTATCGGGCTAGGGGTCGATTATGCCTTCTATATCGTTGATTCAGTTAAAGAATATCTTGATAGGTATCCGGAGTCGGAACCTATGGATGCTATCCGGCAGTCCCTGTTTTCTGCCGGCCGCGGTGTACTCCTCACATCTGTGACCCTTGCGGCTGGCGTTTTGTTTTGGTCTCTCTCTTCGCTGCGGTTCCAGGCGGAGATGGGGACGTTAATTGGGCTTTGGTTGCTCGTAGCAGCGTTTACATCGCTGTTCGTCATGCCATCCCTGATACGAGTGTTGAAGCCGAAGTTTATCTTCGGCGACAGCATCCAAACCGCTGAAACCCGACAAAAGGCAAAGCGGCTGGCGCAATCCACTCAGTGACATGGGTACCAACATGAAAAGTGATAACAACAAGATGAGTTTGGGCGGCTGGCCTATGAAGCGAGGGCTTCTGGCAGCCGGTGTTATGGCCGCAACAGTGGGTACGCCCCAGGCAGTATTTGCCGATGAGGACGACTGGCTGACCCGGGATTGGGAGGTGAGTGGGTATCTTCGCGAGCATTTGTCTTGGAATTTGGAAAACCCTACGCTGATCGGACCAGATGGGCTGCAGCGGGACGATTATCGATACGATCTGTCGATGGCTCGCTCGGTGGGTAAGCTGGACCTTTACCGTGATTTCGGTAATTGGCGAATGAAGATAACGGGGCGGATTACCCGTGAGTCACCAACGGATTATGGCAAGGATATACAGGACGTGATGGATGAGTGGGCAGGTACCGGAGGTGCTTCCGGATCTGCCGTCAACCTGCGCGACGATGTATACGATGATGAAGAACTTCGGGAATTTTGGGTACAGGGCGACTTGACGGATTCGACCAGCATAAAGTTTGGTCGGCAGCAGGTTGTTTGGGGTGAGACGGACTTCTTCCAGCTACTAGACGTTGTTCATGGTTATGACTTCCGTTGGCGCTCATTCCTCGAGCCAGAAAACGAGGAGCTGCGTAAGCCGTTGAACATGATCAACCTGACGCAACAGATCTATGCCCTCGATGGCAGCCTCCAGGTGCTCTATATACCAGGCAAGCTCAATGACGGCAAAAGCCGGGGCAACAATTACGATATAGAAGGCGGTCGCTGGGCCAACAGTCCGAACAAGGGCATAACGTTTGCTTCAGCACCTTTTGGCGCCAACGTACGTTACAACTACGACCATCCCGATGCTGATATGGATGATGACTCCTTTGGCCTGCGCTGGAGCGGCTTGGCGGGTGACTGGGGCTATTCTCTGGGCTACTTTCATGGCCCTAATCCCAACCCGGTCGCGAATGCCAACCCTGCGACAAACCCTGGCCAGCCACAACTTCAAACGGGCCCTTATGAAGGAGTTTATGAAGGTGGAGCTACGGAAGCAGGGGAGTTCATATTCCCCTACATCGATGTATTTGGTGTAACCGCAAATAATTACTTTGCCGGGCCCGACCTGGTGTTCAGTGCCGAACTGGCCTACATCCCCAACGCACCTTACAACGTGGGTATTGAGAGCATTGCTGAAGGCCCCGGCTGCGGGTTCTTCCCTGGTTTCTGTGGGATAGAGGAAAAGAGCCTGTTCCGTTCAATGTTCCGCATAGACAAGCAGCTTGACCTCCAGAACGTGTTGGGTACCAGCCGTCCGTCTTTCTTCACCGTTCAGCTGTTTAACAACTGGATAACGGATTTTGAAAAAGATGAGCAGGTTGTAAACCTCGCCGGGTTTGGCGGCGAGACCAAGGAGTTCAGCAGTACCCTCACCGCGGTTCTTGCCGCCAACTATGCCAACGATCAGATCAATCCCTCCCTGGCAGTAGGTTCCGACCTTACTTATGGCGGCGGTTTTATTATTCCGGCCGTGGAGTTTGCATACGGCAACCATGTTCGAGTGCGCTTGGAGGCAGACATTTTCTTCCATCAAAAAGATCAGGATCGCCCGCTTGAGGGCTTTAACGATACCAATCTGTTTGGGTACTTCTCTGGTAACGATCAGCTCGTTGCTCGGTTTACCTACCAGTTCTGAGGATTTAAGGAGAGTAATAATGAAAACAATCACTTCTGTTAAAAGCCTCGCCCTTGCCGTGGGTTTGATAACGAGCTCGGGCTTCCTGTCAGCGGCTGATCTGTCTTCTGGTGATGCCATCAATGCTGCAAACCTGGATCAACGCCTGTCTGACACTTTTCAAGGCGATGACATAGACACATTGCTAACCGACGTTCAGAAAAAACTGATCCGTGACGAAGGCTTGGTTATTACCCTGAAAGATCCCGAACCTATCCGGCTAGGTGATGACTACATGGCCGCCACCAAGGAGTATTCCGGCGACGTTACCTTCAACCCAGATACCCGGTTGATGGAGGGCTGGAAAGCAGGCATACCCTTCCCGAACATTACGGAAGACACCGAAAATGCGGCTGAAAAGCTGATGTGGAATCACAACGTCGCTCAGCCAATCAAGAACTACCAGGATTATTCACGGTTCACCTACTTGTTTATAGATGATAGCCGTGGCTTGGAGCGAACTCAGGAATGGGTTCTGCGTCGCTATTACATGAAAGGACGCCTAGGTGAGGCAGACACCGTTGAGGGTACAGACGATGTTCTTTGGAAGCAGTTGTTGTACGCCACATACCCCGCAGATATTCGCGGCCTAGGTCTTTACACAGTGCGCTATGACAGCCCAAAGCTGGACGATAGTTGGGCCTATATCAAATCCGTACGCCGTACCCGTCGTTTGTCTGGTGGAACCTGGATGGATCCCATCGGTGGAACGGACCAGCTCAACGATGATGTGGAAATTTTCAACGCTCACCCAACTTGGTATCCCGAGTACAAAATACTGGGTAAACGCAAAATTCTGGTTGTGGCAAACAGTACTGTCACCCCCTGGGATTTTGATGCTAGCGGTAACGCAAGGTACCCAATCGTTGATCTGGATAACGCACCTTACTGGAACCCGAAAGATCAGTGGGAGCCACGTGAAGTATGGGTCGTTGAGGCCACGGCTCCTCCAGAGCACCCATACAGTAAAAAAGTAATGTATATGGACACTGAGTTTCCGCGGTTTTACATGGCGGATGTCTATGACCGAAAAGGCGAGTTCTGGAAGTGGATGAACTACAACCTTCGCACCATCGAGACAGAAGACGGTGATCGCGGCATTGTTTCGATGGCTGGCTTCACCATCGATTACCAGCGTCGCCATGCAACGATTTTCTTGAATCCCATACCGAAACTCAACACGAAAGGTATTGATGGTAATTCCATAAGTCTGCGTCAGCTCGAACAGGCAGCAGTCCGTTGAACCGACACAAACCCTATTACAGAGCCAGGAGAGATGTATGAGCTTTAGACTTGGGGCGGACGTGGGCGGGACCTTTACGGACTTGCTCCTTATTAATGACGACACGGGTGCCACCTATACCGCCAAGGTACCCTCCACCCCTTCGGATTCGTCCGTCGGGGTACTAAACGGCATTGAAAAGATTTGCCGCACGTCCGGTATTGATCCGAAAGAAATTCGCTCAGTCATGCACGGAACTACAGTGGCAACCAATGCCATCCTTACCCAAAGAGGTGCCAAGGTCGGTCTTGTTACGACTCGCGGTTACAGGCAAGTGCTGCACATTGCACGCTCGTTTGTGCCAGGCGGCCTGGGTGGCTGGGTGACGTTTAAAAAGCAGCCACTGCTTGCACCATTGGAGCATACGGTAGAAGCAATCGAGCGGTTGAGTGCAGGGGGTGACGTTGTGACACCTCTAGACGAGGCCGATATCCGCAAACAGCTTGAGTTTCTCAAGGACGCAGGTATTGAGGCGTTGACCGTATCGCTTATCAACGCTTATGTCAGCGGGGTTCACGAAGAGCGGATTGCCGAGATTGCCGCAGAGGTAATGCCTGGAATACCCGTTTCGCTGTCGTCTCGTGTCGTGCCTGAAATGCAGGAATATGAGCGCACCGAGACCACGGTGGTGAACAGTTTTGTTCGCCCGGAAGTTTCCAACTACCTGGATCACCTTGAAACTGAGATTCGCGCTAGATTGGCTCCCGATGTTGAACTCTCAATTTTGCGTTCAGACGGCGGGTTGGCGACCTGTGAATCTGCGTCTTATACGCCGGTGAATCTGTTGCTTTCAGGTCCGGCTGGCGGTGTCGCCGGTGCTATATGGTTTTGCTCCCGAGGCGGCTTTGACAAGGTACTGACATTTGATGTGGGTGGCACGTCCACCGACGTTGCTTTGATAGAAAACAACAGTGCGCGTCTGCGCCGGGAAACCCGCGTGGGTGACGTGGCCGTTCGTGCGCCGTCAGTGGATGTTCGCACCGTAGGTGCCGGCGGCGGTTCTATCGCCTTCGTACCGGAATTGACCCGAGCCTTGCGTGTTGGGCCAGATAGCGCAGGAGCCGTGCCTGGGCCGGCAGCCTATGACCAGGGTGGTGAAAAGGCGACCGTTACGGATGCCAACGTGGTGCTTGGGTATCTGCCGGCAAACCAGAAACTTGGCGGCGAAATGACAATGCGTTCAGACCTTGCAGAGGCAGCCGTTCAGAGAGTTGCTGATGCTATGGGCGTGTCACTGAAAGAAGCGGCTGAAGGCATTGTGCGCATCGCCAATGAGCACATATTTGGTGCTCTGCGCCTTATTTCTGTTGAGCAGGGTTACGACCCGCGAGAGTTTGCCCTTTGTGGTTTTGGTGGTGCTGGCCCCCTCCATGCCAATGCCCTAGGCATTCTTATGGGCGCGTGGCCAGTTATTGTTCCGCCTTCGCCAGGCGTACTTTGTGCCTATGGTGATGCAACCACTCGCGTTAAAGATGAGGCTTCGCGCTCACTAGTGCGAAACTTCTCGGAACTTACCAGCGAAGAAGTTGTAGGCATTCTTGAGGGCTTGACCAAACAGGTAGGTGATTCGCTGGAAAAACAAGATATCTCTTCCAGTGACCAGACTGTGACCTGGCAGGCCGATGTGCGGTATCAGGGTCAAGCGTTACTGCTTACTCAGGACGTATTGCCCGACGAATTACGTAACGATGGGCTTGGTCTGCTGCAGAGCGCGTTTGATGCTGAACACGAAAAGCTGTTCAGCTTCTCTTTGGACGAGGAGCGTGAGCTTGTAAACCTGCGGGCCATCGCCCGTGGCCCACGGCCGAATATTGCAGAGCGTGAGTGGGCTGCTGATGCGGAACCTCTTGCAGCTGCGGTTACAGGTGACAGCCCGATCTATTTTCAGGGGGCAGACTACCAAGCCACTTTGTACGATCGTGAAAATCTCTTCCCAGGCCACGTTGTGCCTGGCCCTGCGATTATCACTGAGATGGACTCTACAACCGTTATCTTTCCTGACCATCAGGCAACGGTGGACAAGGTCGGCAACTTGCTAATTGAGCCCGTTGGCCGCCAAGGTAAGGAGTAATTGTATGCCTGCAAATATTGTTCAACCTAATTCGACCGCGCTCAAGCAGATAGATGTCGATACTGTAACGCTCGATATCATCGAAAATGCCATGGCCAACGCGCGTAACGAGATGGACGCTGTGTTAATACGAACAGCCATGTCGCCGGGCATTCGGGAGCAGGGTGATGCCTTCCCGATGATTGCCAACCACGAAGGCAAAATGGTGGTGGGTCAGTTTGGTTCGTTTATCACCGGGTTTGCGCAGTCCTACGATGGGGATATTGAGGAGGGCGACATCTTCCTCACCAACGACCCCTATATGTGCGACGGTGCGGTAAGCCATTTGCCCGACTGGTTGGTGCTGGTGCCTGTCTTTAAGGACGGCCGATTGATCAACTGGGCTGCCATGTTTGGCCACATGTCAGATGTCGGTGGCAAAGTGCCTGGCAGTTTGCCAACCGATGCCCAGACGATTTTTGAAGAGGGCATTCGGATTCCACCGGTTAAGATCTACAAAAAAGGCGTGCTGAATCACGATGTGCTGGAACTCATATTGCACAACGTGCGGATGCCTAGCTGGAACCGTTCTGATTTCAACGCCATCGTTGCCTCCTGCCGCACAGCCGGGCGCCGTTGTGTGGAACTGTCAGAACGCTTTGGTGACGACATTTTTGCCAGCGCACTCGGCATGATGCTGCAGCGCAACTATGTGGCAATGCGCGAGATTATTCGCAATGTTGTGCCAGAAGAAAAGCGGTCGTTCGAAGATTACATTTGTGACGATGGTGCTGGCCTCGGCCCCTATACCATTCGCTGCACTATGTGGCGGGAAGGGGATAAGGCCATTTTTGATTTTGAGGGAACCGACCCTCAGGCACCTTCATCGGTGAACTATTTCCTCAATGAGGAAATGTTCAAGATGTTCTTCGGCGCGTTCACCATCAACCTATTCGACCCCTCGATTCTATTCAACGATGGGTTTTACGATTTGGTAGACGTGCGTATTCCGCAAGGCTCCATTTTGAAGCCGAATTTCCCTGCGGCGCTTTCCTGTCGTACGCACCTGCTTGGTCGCATCTTTGATGTCATGGGCGGTTTGTTAGGGCAGGGCACACCAGATGCGATGAATGCGGCCGGTTTCTCGGATTCTCCGCACTTTATGTATTCCGGCTACGACGCCAAAGGTGAATGGTTTCAGCTGTTCCAGATTGGTTTTGGTGGAATTCCCGGTCGTCCGATCGGAGATGGCCCAGACGGCCACAGCCTCTGGCCAAACTTCACCAACGTTCCCAACGAGTTTGTAGAAGCCTATTTCCCGCTTCGCATCGAGACTTACGAAACGATTACCGATTCAGGTGGCGCAGGCAAGCACCGTGGCGGCAACGGTATTCGAATGGCCTATCGCCTTTTGGCTGATGGCGAGATCTCCATTCACGATGATCGCTGGCTGACTTACCCTTGGGGCGTTATTGGTGGTGATCCAGGCATGCGCAGCCGTAAGGAGCTGATAACTGCCAGCGGTGAGAGGCGGATCCTGCCGTCCAAATGTGACCATATTAAGGTCGAGGCCGGAGATCTGGTGATCTTTGATACGTGGGGCGGTGGTGGTTGGGGCAACCCTCTGGAGCGAGACCCTGAGGCGGTCACGACGGACGTCCGCAAGGGTTTGGTCAGTGTTGAGGGCGCCCTTCGCTACGGTGTTGTGCTGGATAAATCAGGTAAGGTTGATGTGGGAGCCACTGCGGATTTACGCGCAAACATGGCGCTTTCTCGTGACAGTGATGACCTGTTCTCCAGAGGGGGCACCATTGATGAAATCAAAGCCAGATGCGAGGCGGAAACCGGGTTGCCGGCACCTGCAACGCCTGTCTGGAAAACCTCCGGGGTGCACTGATGCAACTCGAATCGAACGTATTGAGGCGCGGTAACCGCTATGCCTTGATTCTAGTGGACATGTGCGTCGGGTTTACGAACCCGGCGCTCAGCCCGCTAGCATCTGAGGCTGGCAGCGTGGTGGAGGCTAATCAACGGTTGTTGACCCATTTTCGCGAACGGAATTGGCCTGTGTTCTTCACCACCGTCGCCTATTCTGATGAATCTCAGGCGACGGTATTCCGGGAGAAACTACCCGCACTGAACGTGCTTCAGGTTGGTTCCGGATTGGAAGAAATCGACGCCAGGCTGGCACCGCGCCAAGATGAGCCAGTGCTGGTCAAGCACTGGGCCAGCGGTTTTTTTGCGACAGACCTACATAAGAGGCTGCAGGAGGCCGGTGTGGACGGCACAGTAGTGACGGGCCTTACAGCCAGCGGTTGCGTTCGTGCAACCGCTCTGGACAGCCTGCAACACAACTACCGCACGCTTGTTCCTCGGGAGGCTGTGGGTGATCGTGACGCGGCAGCCCATGAGGCTAACCTGCGGGATTTGGGGATCAAATATGTTGATGTGCTCTCCCTTGAAGAGACGCTCCAGTTTCTGGTGTAACGGGACTGCGACTGTGGCTCTGGCTATATCGGTAAGCCTCTCGGGGTGCGCCGCACAGCCCGAAATGAAGGCAGGTGGAGAAAATCGAGAGCTGTTTGTTGAGAAGCTTGCCCGCACTCCTGCAGCGTGCAACACCTATCGGCAGGCCTATGTTCTCGGCTTTCGTGACAACGTAAAAGCCTTGGCGGCTGAGAATGACGGTGCTCAGAGCAGGGCTCAACAGCGCCTGGCACAGAGCCGCCAGCAGCTCGCCAACACAGGGTTAGCGGAAGCAGATTGCGCACGCCCTTATTGCATTATCGAACCCTTACAGAACGGTCGGCTGGATACCTGGTGTGGTTATCGGCTGGATGCAGACGAGGGTGAAGAGCTTTATCAGTGGCTTGACTGGGAGACGGTTCAGGCGGCATTGCAGCGTTCACAATGAGGATAGCAACATGGCGCCACAAACGCTTTACGACAAGCTATGGAACAGGCATTGGGTAGCGGAGTTACCAGATAGTTCAGCATTGCTCTACGTGGACAGGCATCTGCTCCACGAAGTGACATCTCCCCAAGCCTTTTCAGGTTTGCGCTCAGCTGGCCGTAAACCTTGGCGAATTGGCCCCAACATAGCGGTTCCGGATCATGCGGTACCTACTCGGCGCAGGGAGCTTGGTGTTGCGGGGATTGCCGACCGAGTGGCGCGAATTCAGGTTGAAACACTGACTCAGAATTGTCGTGAATTCGGTATACCGCTCATTGAGCTGGAGGATGTGCGACAAGGCATTGTTCATATTGTGGGGCCAGAGCAGGGACTGACACTGCCTGGCATGACGATCGTCTGCGGTGACTCTCATACTGCCACCCACGGTGCGTTCGCCACGCTAGCTATCGGTATTGGTACCAGCGAAGTAGAGCATGTGCTGGCCTCCCAGACTTTGCGAACCCATCGCCAGAAAAACATGCGAGTGGTTTTTGAGGGAACTATGGGGTTCGGCATAACACCCAAAGACCTGATTTTGGCACTGATCGGCCGCATTGGTACAGCGGGTGGAACCGGCTATGCGATTGAGTATGCCGGTGAAACCATACGCAATATGTCCATGGAGGGGCGGATGACCATATGCAATATGAGCATTGAGGCTGGCGCCCGGGCAGGCATGATTGCCTATGACGCAGTGACTGAGGCTTATGTTCAGGGCCGCCCCCATGCGCCTGAGGGTTCCGAATTTGATGATGCTTGCCGCTACTGGCAAACCTTACGCTCGGATGACAGCGCTCAGTTCGATCGTGAAGAGTATTTTTCAGTCTCTGCATTAGCGCCACAGGTGACTTGGGGCACTTCCCCGGAAATGGTCGTGGGTATTGATGGGTGTGTGCCCGAGCCCCCAGAAACCAGTGATGCCGGAAGGAGTGCATTCAAGCGTACGTTGGATTACATGGAGCTTGAACCCGGGCAAGCTTTGAAGGGCTTACCTGTAGACAAAATTTTTATCGGCTCTTGCACCAATGCCAGGATGGAAGATCTCAGAGCCGTAGCGAATCTGGTAAAGGGGCAAAAGGTGAATCGCTCCATCGCCCAAGCGCTAATTGTTCCAGGCTCCGGTCAGATCCGGCTTCAGGCTGAGAGGGAAGGGCTGGACGCCATATTCGAGAAGGCAGGTTTTGAATGGCGGTCAGCAGGGTGCTCCATGTGCCTTGGAATGAATGATGATCGTTTGCAACCTGGCGAGCGCTGCGCTTCAACGTCCAATCGTAATTTCGAAGGACGGCAGGGTAAGGGAGGGAGAACCCATCTTATGAGCCCTCTGATGGCAGGCGCAGCGGCACTAACCGGTAAACTCACTGACGTTCGGGAGCTATGATATGGAGCCATTCAAGGCGCACTCGGGCCTGGTTATTCCATTCAACCGAGCTAATGTTGATACGGATGCCATTCTGCCCAAACAGTATCTAAAAATGCTCGGGAAGACCGGTTACGGAGACTTCCTGTTTGATGACGAACGCTACCTAGACTCCGGCGATGTAGATATATCTGTCGCCGAGCGACGGTTGAACCCTGAATTTATTCTCAACCGCCCGCCATTTGATCGTGGAACCATCCTGGTTGCTGGTGCCAATTTCGGTTGTGGATCCTCCCGCGAACACGCGGTTTGGGCGTTGCGTGATTATGGTATCCGTGTGGTGCTGGCACCCAGCTTTGGTGATATCTTCTTTAATAACTGCTTCAACAATGGTCTGCTTCCTGTAATTCTTGCGCAGCCTGTGATTGACAGCCTGCTTGCGCTCGCAAGCCGGCCTGGAGAGTTTTCTCTGAATGTCGATCTTGAACGATGCGAGATCGTTCACGGCGAGAATGTCTGGCCCTTCGTGGTAGAACCTGGCCGCAGGGACAATCTCCTTGGTGGCCTAGATGACATCGCTCGCACCCTGGCTTTCGAGGCAACCATTGTTGAGTATGAAGCCAGGCGTCGTTCCAGTGAGCCTTGGCTATTTCATTAAGTAGTCGATAATCAGGAGAGCTGCGTTGGAGTTCAATAATGTCGAAACCAGCCGGGTGCGGGTTTGCCTTATTGGCAACTCCAAGCTCAGCAAGCTGGTTCATTCCCTTATCCCTGAGTTTGCATCTATTGCGGATGTCACCATTATTGACAGTATTTTCAACGATGCACTGGTGTCAGCACGGCGGTTGGTGGAGCATGACGCCGTTGATGTATTTGTCAGTGCCGGTGCCAACGCTTTCTATCTTAAAGACACCCTCCCTGTGCCGGTTGTGCCGTTAAAGGTCTATCAGTCGGATCTGGTGAATGCTGTGCTCAAGGCCCGACTGGTCGACCGCTCGATTCTTTTGCTGACCCACGAGCATCAGGCTGCCTGGTCTGGATTCTTGGATCATGTAGAGGGTGTCAAGATTGTCCAGCGTACCTATCAGACAGCAGAAGAAGCAAAAGACATCTTCCTCGGGATCGACAAAGACGAATTTGGGGTGGTCATAGGAACGAGCTTTGGCTGCGATCTTGCTGAGCAGGCGGGCATTCCTTATATCCTGGTTTATTCTCGTGCAGCATGCCGGCAGATGATTCGTGAGGCTATCGCCGTCGCTGGGGAATACAAGCGTGAGGGAGAGCAGCGAGCGTTTGGCCAGTTTTTGCTGGATCAATCATCAACGGCAGCGATTATCACAAACCGTGATGAGCAGGTTGTTGGATTCAATCGCCAGGCGTTTCAACTGGTTAAGGGTTTGGTTAGCAACAAACGAATTGATCGCTTTCTCGATGGACGTTTTTTGCAGACGTCGGATACAGTAGCGGAAGCCATACTGCTGGATGACCGCTTATGCCGGGTCGATAAGACGGCGTTTGATATTGACGCCAAGCGAGTAGGTCACCTCTATTCAATTAGCGCTGCACCTAATAAAAAGCCAGAGACGGGCTCGTCTGCAGCTGGGCGACTTATTTCACAGTCATTATCTATGGCCCAGGTGACGCACTTTCTGCAGATCTACGGAGCCACGCCCGGTGCGGTACTTTTGCGCGGTGAAACCGGAACCGGAAAAGAGCTTGCTGCGCGCATTGTTCATGAGTCGAATGCCAATTGTGACGGCCCTTTTGTGGCTATTAATTGCGCCGCCATTCCCGGTGAGTTGTTCGAATCTGAGCTGTTTGGGTACGCCGACGGAGCCTTCACCAACTCCCGTAGTGGTGGTAAGTCCGGTTTATTGGAGTCAGCAAATAATGGCACGTTCTTTATGGACGAGATCAACTCGCTTCCCATGCCACAGCAAGCAAAGTTGCTGAGGGTTCTTCAAGAGCGGGAGGTTCGGCCAGTGGGATCGCGTAGGTCTATTGCGCTGAATATCAAGTTTGTAGCAGCCGCTACTCACGATCTTATCGAGGAGGTTCGGGAGGGACGCTTTCGGGAAGACCTCTATTACCGACTCAATGTGTTTCTCGTTAACTTGCCGCCTCTTAGAGAGCGCCCAGAAGACATTGAACCGTTGACCCGGCACTTTATTTCTTTGCTTGGCCAGCGCTACCAGATTGACGCGGATGAGAAGTCTTTAGTCGCTACGTTGGTGCCGCATTTTCATGGATACCACTGGCCCGGCAATGTTCGTCAGCTTGAAAACCTGCTCGAACGTCTATTGGTATCTTCGACACTTTACGACTCTATCGATCAGTTCTCGGCGCATTTACCCACCCTTATTCCAGAGTTGTTTGAGGCAAAAGCGAAGCCGCTGGCGGATCAAACTGGAGGTGGTCATCTTCAGGCGCTGGAGCGGGAGGAAATTCTGAAGGTGTTGGATCAGTTTGAAGGTAACAAAACCCGTGCCGCTGAATATCTGGGTATAAGCCAGACCACTTTGTGGCGTCGATTAAAACAGCTCAAGTCTGAAACTGGCTAGAGTTGACGTACTGATTTAAAAAGGAGAAAGGCATGACAATTGGAACAGAGCCCATTCGAATAGAGCCGGATGTATTCAGCGCTTTTGCAATTGGGCAAGGCCATTGCGTCGGTAACTTAGTTTTTCTTTCAGGTCAGGCTAGCATCAATGACGAAGGTGAAGTGGTTGGCCCGGGCGATATTAATGCACAGATCGATCAGGCGATGTCCAACATCAGGCGGGCGCTGGAATCCGCAGGCTCTGGCGTTGAACGCGTTTTTAAAATAACGGTTTATCTCACCGACATGGCAAATTTTGAGCACATTATGACTATGCGTCATCGGTATTTTTCTGAACCTTGGCCCGCTGATACCACTGTAGGCGTTCAGGCATTGGCATTGCCGGAGCTATTGGTCGAACTGGACGTCATCGCCACCCGGGCTTAAGTAAAGCGCGCAGACCGATCAGGGTCGGCGCAAAGACAACAACAAGTAGTTACACCAAAAATCTCGTACGTTATTTCAGTACGTTGGGGCCACTCATGAAGACAAAAACTCGTGAGAATTTACCATCTTCGACATACCAGAAATTACTGTTAGTCAGTTTGATTTCTGTTCCATCCTCGGTTTTCAGATAAACATTGAACCTTGCTGAAATGCTCTGGGCCTCCTCGTCAACGGTGCACTCGAAATCGCCATGCCATACGTCGGCGTATGAATCAAAAAGGGCTTGGAACATCTTGCGGATGCCCTGATCACGGCCTTCATGAACAATAGGGTCGGTGGGAACGGTAAACGTTGCATTTTCATGAAAGTTTGCCAGAACGCCGTCCATGTTTTTTTTGTCGACGTTGGCAAAATAATCCATAGTTGCCATGTTCAGCAGTTGGTCACGAGTCAATTTTGACATGATTATTTCCTTGGGTTTTTGTGTTTGTTTTGCTCTAGGGTTGAAAGCGGAATGGACTTATAAGTTCTTTCCGATACGTTGATACACCTCAAACCTTGGGACTTCGGGAGAGGGGTAGGCTTTTTTGCTGTGAGTAAGACCCAGTTCCAGAAGGGTCTGGCATGTTTTGAAGGCTCTTTGCCCAGGATTTAGTACAGGGACAGAAAGATCGGCGATTTTCAACCCAGTTGTCCAAATAGCTGCACTTAAGCAGCTAATTTATTAAGCTCAACTTCCTGCAATTTGCCAGGGTTGAGCGATACCGAACCGGTGACTTCCCAGTTCGGGGTGCTTCCAGACCAGCGCTGTGGATTCCGGCGCTTTGCGCTTTCATAAACCCGTTTTCGATGTGCCAAGCGCTGGAGATCAAGGCCCCGATGCCGATCTGCCGGTGTCACGAAGTTGATGCCACTGTGCAGGTGCTTTTCGTTGTAGGCGTACTCGAACGCCAGCATCCAGTCGCGCACCGCCGTGAGCGACTCAAAGCCCTTTGACGGCCATATTTGACGGTCCGGAACAACGACTCCGAGTAAGGATTGTCGTTGCTGACTCTCGGCCTGCTGTGAGACATCAACATGCCCAGATCGGCCAGCCGGGCCTTGAGCGTGTACGATGTCATCGGCGCTCCGTTGACGCCCTTCTAAAGATCAAGTGCCTATCTGTACCTGATTGATCATATGATTTCTGGCCCGGATGAGGTGGTAAACCTCTCTGGCACTTTGCGAGGCGGCTTCATGCGGCCTCGGTGGTTCTGCTGCTGATGTTTCTTCAGCACTCGATAAAACGATGACTCCGAGGCCAGGTAAACACCTTTGTCAGCCAGCGACGGCACGATCTGGGAGGGCGGTAAACTCCGATATTCGGGTTGATTACACGCGCTTAGAATGGCCACCTCCTCGATCTGTGTGAGTCTATGGGGCTGTTCGACCGGCTCTGCCTCCGGGCGGCGATCTTGAGCCACCCGACCGTCAGTGTCTCGCCAACGCTTCAATGTGCGCTCGCTGATGTCTATTAACGCTGCAACCTTGTATCGGGCCGCGCCGCCGGCAACGGCTTCATCAAACAGCTCCAGGAGCCTTGCACGTTCATCCAGCGGAGTTAGCTGTCCTCGTCGCTGTCCGGATCTTCGCCGTACAAGGCTTCGAGCTTTTTTGACAGCACCAGAAGCGACGTCGTCTCAGCTAAGACTTTGTCTTTACGGCGGACTTCCGCCTTCAGCTTCTTGATCGTTTTGCGAGAGTCTCTTTGCTGCTTCTGAGCCGTTTTTTCCAGACCCTCCTGCATTCCAGCACCCTTAAGGCAGGCATCCTTCCAACGCTGCACTTGCTCTGGATACAGACCTTTCTTACGGCAATAGGCACTGAGTTCAGCTTCAGACATAGAGGCCGTTTCCACTACAACGGCCAATTTGGCTTCGGGGGACCAGTCTTCCCCAGTATTTCGGTTACCTGGCACGGGCATTCCTTGTTGTCGACACTGTTTAAGCCAACTATACAGAGTCACATCGGAGATGCCTTCCTCTGCCGCTACCGACACCACACTTCGATTCTGCGGGGGTAATAGCTTTTTCAGGACTGCGGCCTTACGTTCTTCGGAATAACGTGGCATGAATGCTCCCATGCCGCCCCAAACTGATTAGATTTAGGCGAAATCGCCAACTGGACAACTAGGCTGACAGAGGGGGAGATTCTCTGCCAAGAACGCGTGGGATTGGTGCATGGTTGTGGATCCTAGGATAATGACGTCAGCTTTGTCTTCACTGATAGCCATCTCAGCCTGGTGCAGAAGCTTGTTGAAAACGACTTCTTCTTTGCCGGCCAGCGACTCCGCCATTCCCGAGTCGCTGACCGTGTCGATGCAGATCGCATCGAATCCCTCTTGCTCAGCTTTTAGCCCCGCTTCTGTAACGGACACATCCATCAGCAGAGTGTCGTGGTAACTGTCCCCCAATGCGGCACCAGCTTTCACTACTTCAAAGCCGTCGGGTAAAAAGGCGACAGGTAACTGAGCTGCTCTTGCTTGCACTCCGTGCTTATCCATCGGTATTGGAATGATCACTTTAATCTTGTATCCCACGATCCGATTTCCTGCTATAGCTCTAATTATTTTTATTTAGAGTAAGCAAGTTGTGGGCCAGCTATGAGGGTTTTGTTTAAATCTCTATTTTTCAGTCAGTTGTGTATAACTTAGTGAAAGGGGGTTGAGATAAATACCTTTCATATTGAAATATGGGATTACAATATGGGCCTGAGGGTCGAGGTGTTCGGCTTACTTGGATGATGTCGGTAAACATGGAGTAGTTTCATTCTTTCAGAGGGTTAACGCTTCTTCCTAACGTAAAGAACCTTATTAACCCGGGCGACCAGTTCGCCCCTCTCATCAAAAATGTCCACATCCCACTGGGGCAGCATTTTATCGCCGTTTTCGGTGGCGGTGCGAATTTCCTCAAGCCTCTCTTTTGTCAGCTCAAAGTGTGCCGTTACCCGGTCAGTGCCAGGGCGGATGAAATCGATACAGGCAGATTTATCCCACACAATGTAATCCTTGCCCAAGCTGTTCATCAGCAACAGCATGTACATAGGGTCCACCATGCTATACAGCGAACCACCAAAGTGAGTGCCCACGTAGTTGGTGTTGTACCAACGCAGGTTCATTTCTACCGACGCTGAGCGGTAATCATCTGCAATATGGGTAACCTTCACGCCGGCGCCTGCGTAAGGGCCGTAAACGTTCATTATTTTACGTACGCCGTTTGGGCTGGCTATCCAGTTACGCAGTTTAGACATCATGGTGATCAGGCTCTTTTATTACAGTGAGTGATGAAAAATTTGAGACAGGGGGATGATACGATGAAAACAAAAATGGCCCGCAGGAAAACCTGGCGGGCCATTTTTGTTGGTATCAGATTGGATTACTTTAGCTGGTCTCGAATCATCTTCTTGTTAATCTTGCCGACACTTGTTTTTGGAATGTCTTCAACAAAATCCATCCGGGAGGGGATTGCCCACTTGTTGATTTCGCCTTTATCGACGTATTGCTGTAGGTGGTTTTGTATATCTTCCACAGTGGCGTGCTCGCCTGGCTTCAGGGTGATCAGCGCATGGGGGCGTTCTCCCCACTTCTCATCCGGAACGCCCACTACGGCAGCGCCTGCTACGGCGGCATGCTGGCTTATCAGGTTTTCCAGATCCAGTGACGACAACCATTCACCACCGGTTTTAATCACATCCTTGATGCGATCCTTGATGGTGATAACGTGGTTTGGCTCCATGGAGGCGACATCGCCTGTATGCAGCCAGCCACCTTCCCACAGTTCTTCGCCTTTATCTGGCTGTTTGAAGTAACTCTGGGTTAACCAGGGTGCTCGGGCGACTATCTCGCCTTGGGCCTGGCCATCGTGCGCCACCGGCTTGCCTGAGTTATCAACAATCTCAAGATCAGCCATAGGCACCGCAATGCCGGTTTTGATCCGTTTGGGGGTTTGCTGCTCCAACGGCAATTCCAGGTCTTCGGGCTTCAGGAACGTTGTACTCAATAGCGGGCAGGTTTCTGACATGCCATAGCCGGTGTACATACGGATGCCTAGTTTAGCGCTAGCATCGCACAGGCCTTTAGTTAGTGCGCTGCCGCCAATCAGTACGTGCCAGTTACTCAAGTCTGCAGTTTTTATCGACTCCGTGCCCATCACCATCTGCATGACGGTTGGCACGCAGTGCGAGAAGGATACCTTGTGTTCTTTAAGTAGGTCGGCCAGCAATTCCGGCTCATAGCGGCCGGGATACACCTGTTTGATCCCCAGCATGGTGGCCGCGTAGGGAACGCCCCAGGCGTGCACGTGGAACATCGGCGTCAACGGCATATACACAGTCGACGAACGCAGTAGTGGCATTTCGTCGTAGGCGGAAAGCGACCCGGTCATGGCGAGTGTATGCAACACCAATTGACGGTGACTAAAAAACACGCCTTTCGGGTTACCGGTAGTGCCGGACGTGTAGAAGGTGGTTGCAACGCTGTTTTCATCAAAATCCGGAAAGTCGAATTCTGTGGCAGCGCCGGCCAGAAGCGCCTCGTATTCGCCGGTAGTATCGAGCTGTGTATCCTTGGCGTTTTTTTCATCGCTAAGCTGGATATAGGTCTTAACGGTTGTGATTTCGCTTTGTAGCCCTTCCAAAATCGGTAGGAAATCATCGTGCACCAGGACCACATCGTCTTCGGCGTGGTTCATGGTGTAAACAATTTGCTCGGGTGAAAGGCGCACGTTAATGGTATGCAAAACGGCACCGATCATGGGAATGGCGAAGAAGCATTCCAGGTAGCGGGGCGTATCCCAGTCCATAACCGCCACCGTATCGCCTGGCTTGACGCCCGCATCGGTGAGGACATTGGCAAGCCGGTGGATGCGTTCAACCAGATCGGTGTAGGTGTATTTGCTCCGGTTGGCGTAGACAATTTCTTGATCAGGGGCGTACCTGGGCCCCGAAAGCAGCAGTTGCTTGATTAGAAGAGGGTACTGGTGAGCGTTTTCCGCCGCAGGTAAAATTCGTGTCTGTGCCATGTCTGGAATCCTCTTTCCCGATTGTTAGTGTTGTCTGAGAAGATTGGGTCAATCTGACATAAATTGAGCAAAACCGGAAGCTTGTAACGCTACTGCTCCCAAGGATTGCCTTCGGTGTTTTCTACGGTTTCCACACCTATGTGCATGGCGGCTTTTGCCAGCATGTTGGCGCTCACCGGGGCGGTCATCAGCAAAAAGACCGTGATCAGAATTTCGGAAATATCGATACCTTCACCCTGGGCACTAAAATAGATAACCGAGCTCAGCATAATGGTGGCCACGCCTACGGTGGTGGCTTTGGTTGGCCCGTGTAGGCGAGTATAAAAATCTGGCAGCCTGGCAAGGCCGATTGCGCCGATCAGCGTAAAAGCACCACCGAATAGCAACAAGGCTGATATAGCGTATTCCGCAAACTGGCTCATGATTTACTCCGGTTGTTACTCAATGACACTGCCCCGCTTCAGGTACTTGGCCATGGCCACGGTACTGACAAAGCCCATAACTGCAATCAATAGGGCAGACTCGAGGTACATGCGCGTCCCCAGGGTAATGCCCAGCAGAATGATCAGGGCGATGGCGTTGATATAAAGCGTATCAATCGCTAAAACACGGTCAGGCTCGCTTGGGCCTTTTATTAAGCGGTATACGTTGAGAAGCGCAGCCAGGGTCACCATGGCGATAGTGAGATACAGAGCAATGGTAATCATTGAAACATCTCCATCAACGGCTTTTCGTAGCTATTGTGAATGGCGTCAATAACCTCCTGATCACTGGTGGCATCCAATGCATGGATCAGCAGGGTCTTATTGTCATCGCTTATATCCGCGCTCACGGTTCCGGGTGTAAGCGAGATGGTGCTGGCTAGAATGGATATGGCTAATGGGTGTTCAAGCGTCAGCGGGTAACTGATAAAAGCCGGGCGGGGCGCGCGGGTGCTAAGGATCAGCCAGGCCACAGAACAGCTGGCCACTACAATATCCTTCAGCACTCGCAGTATGTAGACCGGCATGCGCCTGAATTTTACTATGACGGGAGGCTCGGGCCAGAACCCATGGGTCAGCTGGGGGATCAGCCAGGCCAGGATAAGACCTAGCACAACGCTGCCGCCAGACACGCCATCGCTGAGTATCTGCCAGGTAACGAATAGAATCAGGCTCAGCCAGGGTTGAGGAAAACTCAGACGATCAAACATCAGTTTATCTCCCCAATCAACGGGTTTTTCGGAACGTGCACGGGAGCTTGCAGAATATTGATATAGCCACGATTGTCGTGCAACTGTTCCGCGGTCGCGCGAGTGTAGTCACTTACAGGCCCTGCCAGCACAACGATCAACATGGTGAGGCAAGTGAGAATGCCGGTGGAGATTGAAACTCTGTTATTCATGGGTTCCGGAGTTTCCAAGTGGCCCTCTACGTTCCACCAGAAAACGATACTGCCGGCGCGGCTATAGGCTATAAGCGTAAGGAAGCTGCCAACCAGCACTACACCCCAGAGCCAAGCCATTTCGACGCCGGGCTCAACGGACTGGAGAATCAGCAGCTTGCCAAAAAAGCCACTCAAGGGTGGCAAGCCAGCAGCGGCCACAGCTCCGATAAGAAACAGCACGCTCAGGAATGTCCTGTGGCGCATTTTTGGTGCGGTCACGATGCTGTCAGCGGCCATGCCTCTCTGGTTTGCCACAAGCTCAGAAACCAAAAACAGCGCGGCAACTGTCCAGGTGGTGCTGACCAGATAGAACAGAGCGGCAGACAAGCCGGCTACAGAACCGAGCGCGATAGGCGCAAGCAACGTCCCCACGGAAATAATGACCTGCCAGGCCACCAGTGTTTTCAGATTGTCAGCGCCCAGTGCTCCAATTACGCCCATACTCAGCGTGATCAATGCCAGAGGGAAGAGCCAGTCCATACCAAGGTTGGCCAGCTCGCCTGCACCTTCCCCGAACATCAGTGGGTAAATTCGCACAATGGCGTATATGCCTACCTTGGTCATCACGGCAAACAGCGCTGCAACCGGAGCTGTTGCTCTGGCGTAGGCTTTGGGCAGCCAGAAACACAAGGGTAGAATGGCGGCCTTCAGGCCAAACACTACCAACAGCATCATGCCGCCGGCCTTCACAAGGTTAAGGTTATTGCCAGAGACCTGGGGGATTTTTACAGCCAGGTCTGCCATGTTCAGGGTACCGGTAACACTGTAAATCATGCCCACACTGATCAGGAACAGCGCCGAACCCACCAGGTTCAGCACAACATAGTGAAGCCCTGGCACCGTGCGTGTGGTGCCGCCGCCATGCATGAGCAGCCCGTAGGAAGCAATAAGCAGAACTTCAAAGGCAACGAAAAGGTTGAACAGGTCGCCGGTCAGGAAGGCGATGTTAAGGCCCATCAGCTGGAACAGGAACAATGCATGAAACTGCCGGTTGCCCTCATCGGCGCCGCCACTGGCGTAAATGTGGCAGAACAGCCCGAGAACCGCTGTTAGCACCAGCATCAGTGCCGCTAGCCGGTCAAGCACCAGAACGATGCCGAAAGGCGGTTGCCAGTTGCCGAATGCATAAATGCGATAGCTGCCATCACTGGCAAGTAGCAGCAGTACAACAGCGGACACCAGCATCAGCACTGTGGTGGCGATTGCTAACGTTCGGCGCAGGCTGATTGGGGCATAACCCATGAACACCTGCAGAATGCCACCGAGCAGGGGTATTAGAATCGGAGCGATAAGCCAGTGAGTCATTTACTGGTTACCTCTTGATCCTGATTCGATGGTGGTGTGTTATTGCGCTGGCCATCCACATGATCATTTTCGTTATCTGCCAGATTACGCAAGGATAGAACAACCAGAAATGCTGTCATGGCAAAACCAATAACGATGGCTGTGAGCACCAACGCTTGAGGTAGCGGGTCTGAATAGCTGGCCGCCGTACCAATTACTGGCTGCTGACCGGTTGCGAGGCGCCCAGTGGCAAACAGAAAAAGGTTTACGCCGTAGGAAAGTAATGTCAGCCCCATGATAACGGGGAAGGTGCGGGCACGCAGCAGCAGATAAACGCCGGATGCCGTTAAGGTACCGATAACCAGTGCAAACAACAGTTCCATTACACACCCTCCTTTTTGCTCGTGGTGGCCGAGTGCGGCGACAGCCGGCCGATGCTGACCAGTGCCAGCAGGGTGGCGCCAATCACCGCCATGTAAACGCCAAGATCGAACACCAGGGCCGAGGCAACTTCAAATTTGCCCACGACAGGCCAGGTGATATAGCCAAATGCGGATGTCAGGAAGGGGTAACCGAAGGCCAGGCTGCCGGCACCCGCAATAGTCGCAAACAGTAAGCCCAAGCCAATAACGTTATGGTAACGGAATGGAATACGATCTTGAGTCCAGACCATGCCACTGGCGATGTACTGAAGAATCAGTGCCACAGAGGTGATCAGGCCCGCAATAAAGCCACCGCCTGGCAGATTGTGCCCGCGCAGGAAAATATAGGCAGACACCATAAGCGCCAGCGGCAGCATGGGCCGGGCAATTTGCCTGAGCATCAGCGGGTAGTGATCCCGTGTCCAGGCATGCCCCAGGCCGTCTCCGGGGGGAGGCGCCAGAGCGGTATTTTTCAGCATGGCGTAGATGCCCAGTGCAGCAATGGCTAGCACGGTTATCTCACCTAGGGTATCGAAGCCACGGAAGTCGACCAGAATAACGTTAACCACGTTTGTTCCACCACCGCCGGGTTTGCTGTTTTCCAGGAAGAATTCGGAAATGGAGTTGAATGGCTGAGTCAGCATGGCCAGTGTGATAAGAGTCATACCTGTGCCTGCCGCCACGGCGATCAGTATATCGCGGACGCGTTGCCCTTTAGAGCTTTCCACGGGTGTCCAGGAAGGCATGTAATACAGTGCGAGCATCAACAGAACAATGGTGACAACTTCCACCGAGAGCTGTGTCATGGCTAGATCCGGTGCGGAGAAGCGGGCGAACGTCAGCGCCACAATCAGGCCAACAACGCTTAGGAGTACCAACGCGTAAAAGCGCTCGCGATGCCACAGTGCAGTTGCCAGTGCAGATACAATCAGCACACCGGCGGCAATGGCCGTGGGCCAGTCCATTGGGCTCAACCCGTTCTCACCAATAGAGAAGCCATTCTGTACAAGCGGCAGGGCGGCTACGGCAATCACGCTAACCACCAAAAGCATGGCATAACGCTGCAGCGAGCCATTTTCAACCCATCCAGTAAAGCGATGAGCCAGGTCTACGAACTTTGAGACCAGAGTTTCAAAGACAGCCTTTCCGTCCACTTCCCGGAAACGGGCATGAACATCGAAAAAGCGCTGGCGCTGACTGTACATCAGCAGACCACCGAAGAAGGCAAAAAAGCTCATCAGTAATGGCAAGTTAAAGCCATGGAGAACCGCCAACTGGTAATCTGGGACGTTGCCGCCAAGAGTGGCAGACGCTGCAGAGTATAGTAGCGGGCCTACAGAGATGGTGGGGAATACGCCAACCATGATGCAGGCAAATACAAGAATCTCCACCGGGATCTTCATGTAGCGTGGTGGTTCATGGGGCGGGAATTTGGGCAAGTCCACGGGCTTTCCGTTGAAGAAAACGTCATGCACAAAACGGGCGGAGTAGGCCACCGCAAAGATACCCGCCAAGGTTGCAACAATCGGAGGAACCCAAGCCCAGAGACCGGGAAGGTTAAGCTCCAGAGACTCGGCGAAGAACATTTCCTTACTGAGAAAGCCGTTCAGCAGAGGTACGCCTGCCATGGATGAGGCAGCAACCATCGCCAGTGTTGCTGTGTGGGGCATGTAACGCCAGAGCCCGTTGATCCGGCGCATATCGCGAGTGCCTGTTTCGTGGTCAATGATCCCGGCCGCCATGAACAGTGAAGCCTTGAACGTGGCATGGTTAATCACGTGAAATATCGCCGCGACAGCGGCCAATTGGGTACCCATACCCAGCAGCAGGGTGATCAGGCCCAGGTGGCTTACGGTTGAATAAGCGAGCAGCCCTTTGAGGTCATGCTTGAACATGGCGATATAGGCGCCAAGCAGCAGAGTGGCCATGCCGGTGAAGCTGACCATGTAGAACCATTGCTCTGTTCCCGCCAAGGCAGGGTACAGACGCGCCATCAGGAATATGCCCGCTTTTACCATGGTGGCAGAGTGCAGGTAAGCCGAGATTGGCGTGGGCGCCTGCATGGCGTGGGGTAGCCAGAAGTGAAACGGGAACTGGGCGGATTTGGTAAAGGCGCCGAGCAAAATCAGGGTCAGCGCAACTGGGTATAAAGCGTGGGCTTTAATCTGATCGCCCGCGGCGAGCACATCGTCCAGCTCAAAACTGCCAACAATATTACCGATAAGCAGAATGCCAGCCAGTAGGGCCAGGCCACCGCCGCCGGTTATAGCTAGCGCCATCCGCGCGCCGCGCCGAGCATCCTGTTTGTGAGTCCAGAAGCTGATCAGCAGAAACGAGGTCAGGCTGGTGAGCTCCCAGAAAATAAGCATCAACAACAAGTTACCGGAAAGCACTATGCCCAGCATCGAGCCTTTGAAACACAGAAGCAGGGAGTAGAACTTGGCTACGTTTTCTTGGGCCTTGAGGTAGTAGTGGGCATAGACAATGACCAGAAGTCCGATAATCAGTATCAGCAGCGCGAATAGCAGTGCCAGCCCATCAAGGCGAAAACTCAACGAGAGCCCAAGTGCAGGAAGCCACTCGTAAGTGTGCAGCACTGTGCCCCCTGCTGAAAGGGTAGACCAGTGTGGAAACAACGCTGCCAGTGCAATCAGGGCAGGCACGCATGATGCTATTGCGATAGCCGTTCGCCCGCCTTGGGCAAACAGGGGGGCGGCTATGGCCCCTAAAAACGGCAGCAGTACAACCAGCGGTAGCGACATCGCAACCTCGTTAGCGGTTTTCTTTTCTTATGAATGGAGATGACCAGTTAGCCTGAGTCTAGTCTCCCGTTGGCTACCCTGCACAAGTCGCATCGAGGCGTTTTTGTTGGGCAACAGGAGTCGGATCAGCGGAAGGCCGGTGGGTCTGGGAAGTAAGGTAATCGCCCGCGATGCCGCGCGATGTCAGCGGTAATGGGAGGGCGATTTAAAAGCATGCAGCCGACGGACCTTACGGTCATGGTTGCTCCGTTAGTAAAACCTGGAAGCTGATGATACGTGCCCGGGCCCGCAGGTCAAGTCAACTTGTGATCGGTCAAGTGCCGGGCAGCAATGACAGTTATGATCTCAAAGTGACGTGGAAGGTCACAGACTGGCCTTTTTTGCAGACTCTTCTCGGTTGCTGCACCGTCATTTGGCCGATTTAAGAGCGTTAAATATGGCCTCGGCTTCGGCCTCCAGTACTCGATTCAGAAGGCTGTTACCCTGGTGGGTCGCCTGTTCAATTTGAGCAAGTTTCATGCTGTATAGCCGGCTAAGCACTTCAGCATGGGATTGTCGAGCTGGTGCGTTCATGGTACTTCTCCTCCACATAACACCTGTCGGTATACTTTACGGAAACATCCAGCCAACGGCCGCTAGGGTAAATCAATGCATAACCTGGGCCAAGCGGTCGCTGCCATGGCTAACGGCCAAACCGCGAGCGGTAGGCTCCGGGAGCCACGCCTGTATGCTTGCGAAACAGGCGGCTGAACGAACTGACGTCTTCGTAGCCCACCAGCCGGGTAACGTCTTCCACCGGTAAGCGCGAGTTTTCCAAGTGGCTGCGCGCGGCTTCTATTCGTATGGATTGAAGATAACTTGTGGGCGTTTCACCGGTTGCAAGTTTGAATCGCCGTATCAGCGAACGGGTGGTCAGGCCGCTTAAAGCCGCAAGAGATTGCAAGTTGGCGGATTCGCCATAGTGCTCCTCAAGCCAGTCCTGCAGCTTCAAAATCACCGTGTCTGAATGGTACCGTTTGGTCTGAAGTGCACTATACGGGGCTTGGCTATTGCGCCCGGCATCGATTACAAAAGCCTTTGCCAACTCACGGGCAACCTGAGCACCGGCATGGCGCTCTATGAGGTGCACACCCAAATCCCACCAGGCCATGCCGCCGCCTGCACAGGCAATGTGCCCATCTACGGTTACCAGTTTTTCCGGGTTCAGGTTTACTTGCGGATAGAGCTGGCGAAACCGATTACTAAAGCCCCAATGTGTTGTGGCTTCTTTATTATTCAGTAAGCCTGCCTCAGCCAGAAGAAAAGCCCCGGTGCAATTGCTGGCAACCCGAACCTGCCCCGCAGAGTTGTTGTTCGGGTTTTTGAGCTGGCTAAGCCAGCCAATCAGATCCGTATTTGATGCCAGCACCTGATCAATCGGCGCACCGATAGTCGGCACGATCACCAGGTCCGCCCTGGCCGTATCCAACTCCTCCCAGCCCCCATCCGAAAACAAGGTTATACCGTTAATACATCGGCAGGGATCCCCGTTGCGCGTTAGCAACCGAGTAGTGAAGTATGGCACTGGCCGCTCGCCATGAATCCGCGCCCAGGTCACACCGGCCAAGCGGAACAAATCAATCACGCCGGTAATAGCGCTGGCCAGCGCGCCGTCAAAACCAATAATAAAAACCGTCTGCATGGGGCCTCCAAGCAAGATACTTAGACAGGGTGTTGGCGATATCAGCCATGATTATGTCATAAACGCCGGTTCCCAGGAAAACCCGGTTATGAGAGCCTGTAGGTAACCAAAAGAAGGCTCCAGCCAATTACCAGGAAGCTGCTCAAATGACCGATACCCTGATAGACCGCCGCGATCTGGCGTTCCAGCTCTACGAAGTTCTTGATACCGAAAGCCTGATCGGGCGCGATCGCTTTAATGAGCACAATCGGGATACCTTCGATGCCGTCATCGAGACCGCCGACAAAATGGCCCGGGAGAAGTTCGCCAACCACAACAGTGCGGCGGACAAAGATGAGCCAAAATTCGTTAACGGCCAGGTAGAAATGCTGCCAGAAGTGAAAGAGGCTTTTGATGCCTACGCCCAAGCCGGGTTTATTGCGGGGCGTTATGATTACGAGTTGGGAGGCATGCAGCTGCCCGAGTCTGTGATGGCCGCTTGCAATGGTTTCTTTACTGCAGCCAATCCGGGTACCGCAGGCTACCCGTTTCTGACCACTGCGGCGGCCAATCTTATTCGCGTGTTCGGTAATGAGTCACAAAAAACCAGCTTTTTGCCCAACATGCTCAGTGGCCGATACAGCGGGACCATGGCCCTCACAGAGCCCCACGCAGGCTCGTCGCTGGCGGACATCCGCACCTCCGCCACGCCAACGGATGAGGGTCACTATCTCATTAAAGGCGCAAAAATATACATCTCCGGCGGTGAACAGAGCATTACCGAAAACATCGTTCACATGGTGCTCGCCAAAATCAAAGGCGCTCCGGCGGGGGTAAAAGGCATCTCCCTGTTCATAGTTCCCAAGTATCGCGTAGACAGTGATGGCAACCCCGTGGATCGCAACGGCGTTAGCCTTGCTGGCCTTATTCATAAGCTCGGATACCGTGGCACCACCTCCACGGCACTCAGTTTTGGTGACGATGCGCCTTGCCACGGTTATCTGGTGGGCGAACCCCATCAGGGCCTGAAGTACATGTTCCAGATGATGAACGAAGCCCGGGTAGGAGTGGGCTTTGGTGCGGCAGTGATTGGCTATCGGGGTTATATGCACAGTTTGGAATACGCTAAAGACCGATTGCAGGGCCGTAAGGCCTCTGAAAAAAATCCGGAAAGCCCACAAGTACCAATCATCGAACACGCCGATGTGCGCCGGATGCTGCTGGCCCAGAAAGCCTACAGTGAAGGTGGATTGGCGCTTTGCCTGTATGGCGCTCGCCTGATGGACGATCAGCACACCCACCCTGATGAGCAGAAGCGTTCCGAAGCCGGCAAACTGCTCGACCTGCTTACGCCGGTGATCAAAACCTGGCCTTCCGAACATGGCCCGAAAGCCAACGATCTGGCCATTCAGATATACGGTGGTGCGGGTTACACCCGAGAGTACCCGGTGGAGCAGTGCTGGCGTGATAACCGCCTGAACCCGATCCATGAGGGCACTACCGGCATTCAGGGCCTGGACTTGTTGGGCCGCAAGATCTGGCAGGATCAAAGCCATGGTTTGCAGCTTTTAATGCAGGAAATGCAGGTAGATTTAGAGGCTGCGACGACAGATCGCTGCCAGCAATGGGCTTTATCTCTAAGCGAGACATTGCAGCAGGCCGTTAAAGTAACCCAAAACCTGGGTAAGTCCCTGATGAGCGGCGAAGTAGACAAAACCCTCGCCAACGCCTCCTGCTACTTGCACCTGTTCGGCCACATCATCGTAGCCTGGATGTGGTTGCGCCAGGCTAACGCCGCAGCTAATGCGCTCGTTTCTGCCAATACCGACGACGAGCGCAATTTCTATCAAGGCAAACTCCAGGCTGCCCAGTACTTTTTCCACTGGGAGCTTCCAACAGTTGCTCAGGATTTGGTGTTGTTGCGGAATATGGATGACACTTGTTTGAACATGAAGGCGGAGTGGTTCTGAGCTTGGCGTAGGCACAATCGACAGGCGGCACCTCCCGGGAAACGCCTGCAAGTACGTCCATGTAAGGCTTGACGGTGGCCATCCATGGCCACCGACATTCCCGGGAGGTGCCGCCCGCCGCTTGCGCTCAAACTCAGGAGATGGCTCCCAAATGTCAAAAAAGGTGGGGCAACGCCCAGCGTTATCTTCTGACCGGTGACGAATGGACAGCAGAGCAAGCCTACGAGTGGGGCCTGATACAAAAGAGTTGGTTGAGCCGGGCGAGCAATTCAACGTTGCCCTGGACATCGCCGAGAGGATTGCCAGTGCCGCACCTTTAGGTGTGCGAGGTAGCCTGAAATCCTCCAAAATCGCAGTAAGCGAAGGTCAGGAAGCCGCAAAGCAGCGTTTGTTCCCGGATCTTCAGCCGGTTATGGCCAGTGAAGACGTTAAAGAAGGCATTCAGTCTTTCCTGGAAAGAAGAAACGCAGTATTCAAAGGAGAGTAAGGCAGGAAACTCAAGTTCGAAGCTGCCGGTGGGCTCTGCCTCCCAGGACTGTCGGCAGCATGGATGCTGCCGTCAAGCGTACAGGGATGTATTTACAGCGTGTCCTGGGAGGCAGAGCCCACCGGCGGCCCGCACCAAAAGTTTGATACCAGCTGGCCCCAAACTCCAATTTCTAGTAATTAGCGTTTGTCAGGCAGCCTTCTCCGAAGCCGAACCAGCCGTTTCCTCCCGACGAGCTGCAGCCTTGGCAGCCACCTCAGCCGCATAATCTGCATACTTGGCCATCAGCTCTGCCTTGCGGTCTGGATCCCAGTTAATCTTGCTCAAATCGCCTTCGTAGTGGTCAATCACTCGCTTATCCATGGTTTCGTACCACCACTGTGGCACATAAGCCGGCATCAGCATGGATGCGTAGCCACCAGGTAACTGCGGGGCGTTCTCGAAGTGACGCAACGCCTGATAACTGCGTTGCGGATGGGCGTGATGATCAGAATGGCGCTGCAACTGATACAAGAACAAATTCGTCACAATGTGATTACTGTTCCAGCTGTGCTCCGGTTGTGTGCGCTGATATTTTCCATTCTTGTCTTTCTGGCGCAGCAGCCCGTAGTGCTCAATGTAATTTACACTTTCCAGCAGACTGGCACCGTAAACCGCCTGAGCGGTAAGGAACGGCAAAGCCCGCGGCCCACAGATCAATGTTGTGGCGCCAAAGAAACCTGCACTCATTGCCCACCCTTGAAGCAACTCGTTGTCCAGAGTCCAGAAACTCTTGTTCTTGCGAGCCAAGCGAGCCTTCTCAATCTTCACCGCCGACTTCATACCGCCAAACACGGTGCGTGGTAAAAACTTCCAGAAGCTTTCACCCATGCGGCTGCTCGCTGGGTCTTCCGGCGTTGCCACACGCTTGTGATGGCCAAAATTATGCTCAACAACAAAGTGGGTATAGCCCGTTGGAGCCAGAGCGGCCATGGCCATCAGTTTATTGAACCTGTTGGATTTGTGGCCCAGTTCGTGAGCGGTGTTAATGCCCACGCCATTGATGGCGCCAACGGTCAAGGTGAGGCCAATTTTATCCTCAACGGGGGTTTTCTTGCGGCTGGAGAGCCAGGCACCCATAACGGTCATCGCATACTGGGTGGGAATGAACGCCTTAACGATGCGGTTGTAATACCTGTCCTGCTCCAGCGAACTGACCGCCGATTCTGGCGGGTTGCTCTGATCCTCCCCAATTGCACGATCCAGCGCAGGAATAATGCCGTGAACCAGCGCCGGCCCCGTCCAGGCCAAAAATTTAAGCTTTTTAGGAGCTATCGCATAACCTGTTAGCGCCGCTAAGCCAATGCCGGGCAGAGCGGGGCCCAACAGCCAGAGATAACGTTTCGGGTCTTTCCACTTTTCAGAAATATTGGCTTTTGAGGGGGGCTGTACCGGTTTTTTTACTGTTTGTGAATCCAGCGTCTTGTGAGTCTTGGCATTCATGGTGTTTCTCCATTGCAGTGCGCGTAACTAGAATTTATGTCGGACAATATTGCAATACAACAATAATAAGAAGCGCCATCCAGGTTGGCTCGAAATGACAAATGACAGTAAGTGGGTTAGTTCCACCGTGGTTGATTAAATAAAGCTTAATCGGCAGGTAATTGTGTGGTGGCAAGCATCGCCTTACCCTGTACACGATCACAAACGTTTACCAACAGAGGGATATGGTATGAACAAGTTTACTCTCAGCGCACTGCTTATGATGTTGACCTTGGGCCTTGCTGCTTGTAGCTCAGAGGACAATGAGGGAGCTGATTTCGATAAGGCTGCGGACAACGCTGGAGAAATGATGGACGATGCTGGCGATTCCATGGAAGAGACCTATGAAGAAGCCACCGGCCAAGACGAAGGCGTGATGGGCGAAATGAAAGAAGGTGCTGAAAACGCTGGAGAAGAAATGGGTGATGCCGCTGAAGAAGCGGGTGACTCGATGGAAGAAGGTTATGACGAAGTGACCAAATAACCGCTTGTCAGCTCCGGCGCGCTTTACCTGCGCCGGAGTATTCCCTCCAGAGCACATCAAAACCGTTAGTCTTTGTCAGAAAAGATTAACGGTTTTGTCTTTTTACTGTCCTCGCATTGTCATGTCTCCCGTCGACACTGTCTTCTCGACAACATCCATTTGTTGATCCCCGAGACGACTGAGAGAGATATAACATGGCTAAGCATGACCTTGATCCCAACTATCTGGATCCCGATTACGAACCGATTGTGAACCACTCGGGCAACAGGGTATTCCACGACGTGCTCGCTACACGAATGCAGCGCCGGACCTTGATGAAAGGCGGTGTTGGGGCGGCCTTGGCCAGCATCATGGGTGTTGGGCTTGCTGGTTGCGGAAGCGACAGCAACAGAGGTGGCGGCACTGGAACGACAGACCCCGGAGCTGATGCCGACAGCGCAACCGAACTTGGTTTTGATGCGGTAGCTGTTTCATCGGCGAACACAGTCGTGGTGCCTGAGGGATACTCTGCCAAGGCTTTCCTGCCATGGGGAACACCCATTACCGGGTCTTACCCGGCATTCAGGGCCGACGCCTCCAACTCCGGTGCGGATCAAGAACAGCAGGTAGGTATGCACCACGACGGAATGCATTTCTTTCCAATTGACTTCAAGGCTGGTGGTAGTTGTTCTGACGAAGGGCTGCTGGTGATGAATCATGAGTACATCAACCAGAGTGCTTTGCACCCGGATGGACCCACCTATAATCAGAGCGGTATGCGGCCTGCCGATGAAGTGCGTAAGGAAGTAGCAGCTCACGGCGTATCCGTGGTTCATATAAAGCAAGATAATGCAGGTAATTGGGACATTGTGTTCGGAAGCCCCTTCAATCGTCGGGTTACGGGCAATACAGAAATGGATATCCGCGGCCCTATTCGTGGTTACCAGAAACTCTCGACCCGCTTTAGCAAAAACGGCACGCAGACGCGTGGCACGTTGAATAATTGCTCGATGGGGCCAACGCCCTGGGGAACCTACCTTGCGGCCGAGGAAAATTGGCACGGTTACTTTGCCAACGGCTCTCAAACGCAGCCGAGGGAGCAGACCCGTCATGGTGTTGGTAGCGCCACCCGCTACGATTGGGAGCTTGCTGATGGTGGGGATGACCACTATGTCCGATTCAACATCACACCCACTGCAGGGAACCCTGCAGATGATTACCGTAACGAGGCTAACACCTACGGTTACATGGTTGAAATTGACCCGTTCACGCCGGAGAGCAAGCCGCAAAAGCGCACCGCTCTGGGTCGGTTCGGACACGAGGGTGTCATTTTTGCGCCGGTAGAAGAAGGCAAACCGATTGTCTGTTATTCCGGTGACGATTCGCGCTTTGAGTATATCTACAAGTTCGTGTCTTCACGGCCGTACTACGCAGCAACCGCCAGCGGCTATTTGCTGGATGACGGAACGCTGTATGTTGCGCGTTTTAATGAGGATGGATCTGGCGACTGGCTGCCCTTGTCGCTTGATGATTCAGCGTTCGCTGCCAGTGTTGAGGCTGCGCAGGGGGCGCTGGTTGGTAAAGTGCAGTTTGAGGGCTTTGAGAATCAGGCAGATGTTCTCCTGAACACACGTTTGGCGGCTGATATTGCTGGTGCGACCCCTATGGATCGTCCGGAGTGGGGCGCAGTGGACCCGAACACAGGTGAGGTCTATTTCACCCTGACCAACAACTCCCAACGCACCGATGAGCAGGTGAATGCCGCCAACCCCAATGCAGAGAACCGCACGGGCCATATTATTCGCTGGAGCGAAGACGACACTGATTTTGCCGCAACAGGATTTCAGTGGGATATTTTCGTATTTGCTGGAACCCAGGGAACGGAAACGGTCGTGGACGGGGAAGTTGCTGTATCTCTGACCGACGACAACATTTTTAACAGCCCGGATGGCCTGTGGTTTGATTACAACGGCCGGCTCTGGATCCAGACGGATGGCTCCGATGCCCCGCCGTATCAGAATAACATGATGCTTGCAGCCAACCCTGTAACCCGGGATATCCGGCGCTTCTTCGTGGGGCCTCAGGGCTGTGAGGTAACGGGGGTTGTAACCACACCGGACGTCAAAACCATGTTCGTGAATATTCAGCACCCGGCGAAGGACTGGCCTTTTGGTAACGAAGGCGACCATCCCCGGGACGCAACCGTTATCGTTACCCGTGACGATATGGGTGTGATCGGCGCCTGAGCGGCTGATAAGCCTTCCTGAAACCGTAAACCTGGTGGCCTGATTACAAGGGCTCGCCGGGTTTTCGGTTTTTTGTTTAAGAAGCACTAAAGCTGGCCGTTAAGTTAGGTGAGTTAACTAAAGTATGAGTTATTAACCCGCTTCAATTCCTTAGTCTACAAATTGGCCAGATAGCCGTGTACCTATCAGAAACAATAATAATGGTGAGGTTTTTATGGGGTTGCTTGATCGTGCAACGATATTTTGGGGGAGTGCCATTACCATCTTTTTGGCGGTTGCCAGTGGTTTGGTGGCGTCCTTGTTAGGTCTGGATCCAGCATCGGTGGTTATCGGGCTAGTTATAGGTCTTGGTGCTGCGGCCGTGTTCCTGATTGTGAGGGTTTTGGAGCCGGTTGATCGCGGGCTGGTTGGGTTGAACGATGGAACGCTCGACGAAAACCACCTTCTGCGATCCCGGTGTGAACAAGTGCTTGCTAATGCTCAAGCGGGTAAGGCGTTGGTAGGAGCTCTTGCTGGTAGCGCTGATAAAAATGCCATATCTGCTGCTCAGGTTTCTTATGCTGCGGATCAGCTTAAGCTGCAACTGGATCGCCAGGTTCAGGAGACCGCAGAAATGGCCGACCATGCTGGCCAAATCACGAAAACCGTTAGGGAATCCTCGCAGCAAGCTACCGAAGCTTCCACCATGGCTCTGCAAAATCGGCAAGCCAGTACGGAAGGGCGTCAGGCACTCACCACTGCGATTGACAGTATTCGGGTTGTGCATCAGCAATCCGGCGAAAACCTACGCCTGATTCAACAGCTTAATGACAAGTCCAACAAGATTCAGGGCGTAACCACTACTATTCAGGGCATTGCAGAACAGACCAACTTGCTGGCACTTAATGCCGCCATAGAGGCTGCCCGAGCGGGTGATCAAGGCCGTGGTTTTGCGGTGGTTGCAGATGAAGTCCGGCAGCTGGCGGGTCGCACCGCTCAGGCTACGGGTGAGGTTGCAGAAACGTTGCAGGAAATTCGTTCAGATACCGCATTGATCGTTACCCGTATCGAGGATCTTGCCAAGAGCGTTGAGGCGGGGCTTTCGTCGGTTGAAACCGTTGGCGAGCGGCTTGATCAGATACGCGACCAATCGGATCGCGTTCAGCAACAGATAGCCCGCATAGCTGAGATTGATCAGAACAACGAACTCAGTCTAACCCATGTGTTCTCAGCCATCGAAACCGTTAGAGACCAGATCTCCGAGAGTGATACCAGCGTTGTTTCGCTTGCTGAGCAGGCTGCCACCTTAATGGAGCTTGCGGAAGTGGCCAACGCGGCGTTTGCGTTGAACAGTGGCTCCAGTTACCACAGATTTTTCTACGACCAGGCCCGCGCTGGCGCAGCGCAAATCGGGCAGATCTTTGAGCAGGCTGTGCGTGATGGCAAACTGCGAGAAAGTGCCCTGTTTGATAAAGCGAGAAAACCCATTCCTGGCACTCAGCCTGCCAAGTATTCAAGCAGTTTCGATGTGTTTACCGATCGGTATTTGCCTGTGATTCAGGAAAAGGTAAAGAGCTCGCACCCGGCGCTGGTATTTGCGATTGTGGCGGCTCCTGATGGTTACATACCCACCCATAACCGTGATTTCGCCCATGCGCCAAGCGGCGACCCTGACACGGATCTGGTGCGTAGCCGCAGCAAGCGATTGTTTAACGATCGCACAGGCATTCGGTGCGGAAGCCATACTGAAGACATGCTGTTGCAAACCTATCGGCGGGACACAGGCGAAGTCATGCACGATCTTTCTGTACCGATATACGTGAACGGCAAGCATTGGGGTGGCTTCCGGCTTGGGTACCGTCCGGATAATCACTAATCGTATGGGTGATAAACCAGCTTCGGGTCCTGTGTTAAACTCTCATCTCACGTTTAAACAGGAGATGTGTCTTGGCTGAACCGGAATACATTCCCGCCGACGCAGAAGCGAATGAGTTGGCCCGCCGATCCGATCCTGTGCGTAATCTGGCCGTTGCGGTCTACATCCTTCAGGGGTTATCGTTTTTTTTGGGAGGCATTACCGGGCTGGTTGGTGTGATTATCAATTACGTAAAGCTGGACGATGTTCGCGGCACGTGGGTTGAGTCGCACTTCCGTTGGCAGATCCGCACCTTCTGGATAGGGCTGTTGTGGACGGTTATTGGTTTTGTGACCATGTTTCTGATTGTTGGGTGGTTTATCCTTCTGGGGATTTCGATCTGGCTGATATACCGCATTGTGAAGGGTGCCCTGGCGCTGAATGATGGCAAGGCACCCACCTGACGTATCTGGTCGACGACTGGCGATTAGTCGTCAGTTACCTCTTTTAATCGAATTGCGCTGAGGGTTCCAGCCAGGCCCATCAATCCGAGCACAACAATGACGGCAGCGTTTGATATCAGCGAGAGCAATGCAGTCAATCCACCGGTAGCAAGCAGCAAAAAGCCGATCACCGTGTTACTGACGGCTGTGTAGTCCGTGCGCTTGTTACCTCCCGCCATATCCACCAAATAAGTTTTCCGGCCCAATCTCACGCCTGCATGGGCAATGCTCAGCACGAAGAAAGCGAGCGGATAAAACCAGCCGTTGCCCACGCCAGTACCTGCAAACATGGCTGTTAGCCCAACACCGAGGCACACAGCGCTGGCGATGGCGGCACCGCGAATCATCACCCGGCGGCTCGACGAGTCGGCCATCCAGCCCCAAAAGCTGGCGGATACAGAGCTGGCCAGGCTGCTTGCCAGAAGAAACACGCCAAGCATCAAACCTGTATCTGATTCTTTTTGAGCCAGCACCACAAAATAGGGCGATGCCAGGGCCGAGCACAGCAGCAGTGCACGGGTAATAACAAAGTTACGAAAGGGCGCATCATCACGTAACAACGACAGGCTGTGAAAGGCTTCTGAGATGGCATTGCCACCACCGCCGGTTTCACCTTCGTGCTCCTCCACACCTGCAAACAGCAGCCCGGCGATGATCCAGAGTGTGGCCGCCAAGAGCAGTAGCAGGCTGTAAAATGCGAACGTTGGGTCGCCGCGTTCCCAGAACAGCAAAACCGTCAGGATAACGGTTGCGGTGCCACCTATGGTGGCTGCAAGGCCGGAGAGCCTGCCGCGACGGGTTTTCGGGATGCACTTTCCTTGCACGTCCTTCATGGCCACGGAGCAGAACCCCCGAGACAGGGAAAACACAATCAGTGCGCCGATGATGCCGCCACCGGCTGCATAGCCTTCAAGAAACCAGACACAGGCTGCCATGGCCGCAACGCTTATGGCCTGGCCAAAGCTGCCAAGTGTCCAGAACCACTTGCGCACGGGTTTGCGGCGAACCCAGGCTGCGATCATCATCTGGGGCACCATGGAGCCGGATTCGCGGATGGGAACAAGCCAGGCCACCAGAGCCGGTGCCCCTATGGCGCTCATCAGCCACGCCAGCACCGTTTTTGGGCTGATCAACAGGTCGCCCAGCTTGGTCAATACGTTGGCGGCCAGAATCAGAAAGAAGTTGCGTGGCACCACATGGCAGGCTTCTGTCGGGATATCCTTGCAGACCCGAGCGTCTTCCTCGTTTGCGATCAGGCTGTATAGCCGGTCAACAGATCGCTCAAGTGCGCTGCTTGTTGCTTGAGCGCTCTCTTGTGAAGGGGGATTTTTCTCTAAAGGTGTCTGTTGCTGAGACAAGCTGCCGTCCTCCGGGAAATGGATAGCCAAGGATACCAGCCGGGCTGGCACCCCTGAACCCCGGAATGCAGATCAGCGTTTTGGTTACACGAGGTGATGATCCCACTGAACGGGCATGCTGGCAATCTCTAACGCGGGGTGGCCTTTACCCATGCGGACCAACTTGCCACGGCCTGAGGAAACCAGAAAGTCTCCACCAGCCAAGGCTTCAACGCCAGCACAGTCTGCGATGGCCGCTTTCTCAATAACCGCGCCTGTTTGGCTGTTGAAGATCAGTGCCGTACCTCCAATCGGGGAGGCAATGGCAACCAGATCGTTCTCCGGGTGCGCAACTATGCTGGCGATGTAATTGCCCAGTTCCCGGTGAACGGATTCACCAAAGTCGAGCTCTTCATAACGTCCGTTGCGATAGCGTGCAACCAGCGGCGGTAGATCATGGGCTGGGCCCTGATATTGATAGGCGGCATAAATGGTGCCGTCGGGGGCTGCATCTACATGCCGGGTGCTTAACTGGTGGTGGGTTGGCTGGAACCGCGCAAGAACCTCACCGGAGTACCTGTCCAGCATGACCAGCGCTGGCTCCATGGTGTCGAGATTGAGCTTGATGCGATCGTAGTCCGGATGGGTGAGAATGCCACCCAACCCCACGATCAATGTCTGGCCGTCCGGGTGTAGCGTGATCTGGTGCGCGCCTATGCCATTCAGCTCAAAGGTATTTACTCGCTGATAACTATGGTGGCTGTCGTACACCGCTACGATACCTTCGCCGGGCTCGTAGCGGTTAACCGGGGCGTGCAGGAATCGGCCGTCCGGCGAAAACACCCCATGGCCTACAAAGTGTTCGCCTTTTGCGGCCTCAATGCGATGCCGCTGCTTGCCCGTTTTACGATCGAGAACGTAGAACGCCCAGCCAGGCCGGCGCTCAAAGAACAGCACATCCGCTGCGCCCGGGCGGTTGCAGCCACTGTGGCAGCGGGCTTTTACCGGGGATTGCCAGAGCATTGTGCCGTTTGGCGCTATGGCGCCCACAGCGAAGCTGCCGTCTGGCAGGCCGATCGCGCCTGCGTACTGCTGCGGGCTACTGTTGCCAGCTTTGCGGGGCAGCACGCTGCAGCCGGACAGCGTGAGGGCTGCGCTGCCAGCAAGGGCTGTTTTAATCAGGCTTCTGCGGGTCAGTTCAGGCATGGGCCTTTCCTCAGTCTCCGTCGCTGGAATTAAAGCCGCGCACGACACCAAGCTCAACGGCCGCCCGCTCGTTCACCAACACGGTTAGCTGAGTCACGTCGATATAAAGGCTTTGCAGGGACTTGAACGCGCTGTCGTCAGTCAGCAGTGGCGCCATTGGGCGGTCAAGTTCCGGGAAGTTGGCAAGCACCTCGTCAAACTGCTGCGCAATTCGTTCAGCCAGCTTGGTTTGTTCCCGATCCTTGAGGAGCCTGGAAAAGGCGGGCAGGAAGTGCTGCTTTAGGCCCCGAACGCTTGCTTCAGCGGCAATCAGGCTCGCCTCGCTGCGCCAGGCGTCGGCGCTGTATACCGAGCGTTTTGTATTACCACGCAACCCCATCGGGTTGGCGAGACGGCGTTCTTCAAGAATCTCCAGCCCGGCCATAGCCGCACGAATGGTTGTATCTGTGTACTGGTCACTGCCAACGTAGTTGTTCTGAAACCCGTTCCAGTCGGAGGCCAGTGTTTCACTGTTGTCGGCAATATGGTTGGTTACAGCTAATAGTAGATTGCAGGTGCGGTTCGCTGGCAGAGCTCTTTCGCCGTCGTTGAGCGCCTGGTCGTACAGCAGGTACTCGGCCATTGGGAAGCCCTGCACGGCGACACCGGATTCGCTGATTTTTGCGGGTGTAATCTGTGCGTCGTCTTTGAGGAGGTAGGAAGCCTTGCGCGCAACCAGATTTTTAGGATCTGGCCAGAACTGGAATTGCCAAGCCCGGTTATCTTGTTCTACAGGGCCAAAATCCACAAAGCGAACCTGCTGCCAGGCAAGAAACGCCTCTAGCCAGGCCTGTTTGGTTTGCTCAAGCCCTTTGGGCGACGGGGCTTGGCAGTAAGCCTCTACCTGGTTTGCCAGATCTTGGCTTTGTGTTGCCAGTCTCTGATAACCGATGAGGATGTCGCTATGCCATTGTTTCCGGTAATCAGCAGTCAGGGAATCTGCGTTACTGGCGTCAGCCGCCATTAACGGGGAAGCTGCCAGTGATGAGGCCAGGCAAAGAGTGAGTGTCAGTCGCTTCATATTTGCTCCGTTAAAGTGAATTCAGGAAATCGAGTAGAGCCCGACGGTTGTCAGCACTGAACTGGCTGAAGCGTGCCACGGCCGGCGCGGCCTCACCGCCGTGCCAAAGGATGGCTTCTTCCAGAGTACGAGCGCGGCCATCGTGCAAAAAACCGGCTTGCGGATTAACAGTTTGCGCCAGGCCAATGCCCCAAAGCGGTGACGTACGCCATTCGTTACCGCTTGCAAGAAACTCATCGCGGCCATCGGCGAGGGCTGGCCCCATGTCATGCAATAGCATGTCGGTATAGGGCCAGATGGTCTGGCTGCTCAAGTCCGGTCGGTCAGTGTCTGTCCCGGTGGTATGCCGGGGGGTATGGCACCCCGCGCACCCTGTTTCGTTAAAGAGCCGCGCGCCCTTCTGCACAGAGGGGTCTTCCATGTTGCGTCGTGCTGGCACTGCCAGGCTCTTGGCATAAAAGGTGACGAAGTTTGCAATCTTGTCGCTGACTTCCAACTGGCCGCCGTCGGGGAAGCGCTCACATTCTTGCTCTGGCGTGCAGTCGGTTGCGGGCTTCAGGCTGGAAGTTAGCCCCATATCGCCGGCGAACGCGCCCATGCTCTGTTGGTGCACATTCGGCTCTGCGGCTTTCCAGCCGAAGCGGCCGGGTGCAGTTTGCTCAGCGTCCAGGTCCCAGACCTGGTTGAGTTTGCCGGAAATCCCATTGCCATTTGCGTCCTCTGGGTCAGCCAGCGCCTCGAGATTGGCGATTGGGATGGCTTCCAATAACCCCATTCCGATCATTGGAGGGGCTACCCGGGGGGAGATCAGAAGATTGTCGGGCAGAGGGCCGTAGTTCGGGTTCTCGATTGTATATATAGGTTCACGCAGCTTCACTTTCGTGCCATCAGCCAAGGTTTTGGTGACCGTGTTCCACGTCAGCAGCATATCGGCTTCTGGCTTTGCCGCGGGCAGGGCAGCTGTCTGTAGCTGGCTTCCGTAAACCGGCGCTGGTTTAAAGCCGTGGGTAAGCAGGATGTCTGCGTCTACTTCGGGGTCTGCCGGAACAGCCAAGCGCAAGAACAGAGATACCGGTGGCTCATCAACCCCGGGCGGGTGGCCTCGGCCATCTTTGATGTGGCAGCCCTGGCAGGAATTTGTGTTGAACAGAGGGCCTAAACCATCCCGCGCGGCGGTGCTGGAGGGTGCTTCTACCCAAGGGTTTCGGAAAAAACTGTTACCAACGCTGAAATCCAACCGTTTGGTCATGGAAAGGTTGCCCTGGGGCAGCGAGTAAGCATTGGTATTGAATTGCTCAACTGTGCCGTCGCCGCCGGTATCAGGTGTGTCCTGCAATGGAAAACCTGAATGAGTACCTGCCTGAACTGGCAGGCCGGTGCCTAACAGCAACAGCGACGTTATGAGTCGTATTCTGGTCATTATTTCTTACCACACAAATGAATAAGCCATGGAAAATCCGCTCTCTTTGAAGCAGGCTTTCCATGGCTTGTTCTTCTTCCGTGAATACCGGGGGCGATCAGTGCCCCCGGATATCTTTTGCTTTCTGGCTTGCTATCAGAAAGAGTGGCCGGCGTCGTCCGGCGACAAGGTTTCAAGGCCTAGTTGGCGGGCTGCCTGCTCAATAGAACCGGTCTGTTCAACCAGCGCCATAATGGCCCCGTTAACAACGCTTGCACCCTCTGCATTGCCCGGTGCAATCATCATATCAAATGGCATGGGGTTCTCGCTTGATTCAGCCTTGGCCTTCATCATGCCAAGGGCTTTCATGGACGCGTCCAATTGTGCATTCAGGCGGGCGTTTAGCTCCGGGTTTTTCTGTTCAACCAAGTCAGACAGGGACGGGCCAGATACCAAACGGCCATCTACGCGGCGGTAGCTGCCGGTGTATACGTTTTGAATGCCTTGGCCGTTGTAGTAGTGAGAATTGTGCGTGTTATCGCTAAAGCAGTCGTGCTCGTCTTCGTATGAGTTGGCTTCAAGCGCTACCTTCATACGTTCACCAGCCAGCTCGCCCAGGGACAGAGAGCCCATTCCGAACAGCATTTTCTGTACACCTTCGTTGGCGTTGGCGTTCATAAGCTGGCTGCGATAATTATCAGAGGCGCCAGGCGCCCATTGGGCGACCATCCACTCCAGATCAGACACCAGAAGGTCGGTTACGGCATCAAGGTAGTCAGCGCGGCGGTCACAGTTGCCGTTGGTGCAGTCGGTACCCGTGGCGTAGTCGGTTATCGGGCGTTCGCCGCTGCCTTGATCAAAGCCATGCAGATCCTGGCCCCAGAGCAGAAATTCAATGGCGTGGTAACCGGTAGCCACGTTTGCTTCTGAGCCGCCAACCTCATTCAGATTAGCCAGCAGCTCAGGTGTGAGATTTGTTACGTCAAGGGTCTCGCCGCCCACGTTGATGTTGTTGCTCTCAATGATATTGGCGGTTGCGCCTGCGTTGCCCAGTTCATACTGGTAGTCGTCTGCTTGTACGTAGTCGATCAGGCCTTCATCCAGAGGCCAGGCGTTTAGTTGTCCTTCCCAGTCATCCACTACAGCATTTCCAAAGCGGAACACTTCTGTTTGCTGATACGGCACGCGAGCGGCAAGCCAGGCTTCCTTGGCTGCCTGCATATTGGCATCTGTGGGGTTGGCAATTAATCGGTCAGTCGCCTGATCCAGAGCTTTGGCAGTGATCAGTGCATCTTCATAGCCCGCGTGGGCCAGGTTGGCGTAGTGCTCCACAACCGAGGCTTTGGTGGCGGGTTGGGAGGCGGCTGAATCTGATGGGGTGGTATTGGCACAGCCGGCGCCCATGGCAGCGGCGATAGTAAGTGCCAGCGGGGCCGGTCGAAACATTGTTTTCATTGGGAACTCCGGGATTCAGGGAACGAGTATGGTAATAGGATGGATTATCGTTCGTAATTATGTTTGCTGAGACGGCGCAACGCAAGGGCGCTTTTCCTTGGAGAGGGGCATTTTTCAGAGGGGTCCCTTGCACTGAACGTTTGCGCTCGGGCCTAATAGCTTCTGTGACTAGGGAGTCCATATATGCTGAGTTACCTCCATGCCTTTCACGCTGGGAATTTCGCTGATGTTCAAAAGCATGCGGCGTTAACGCTAGCCATATCAATGATGCAGGCGAAGAGGTCGGCCATAGCCTGCTTTGATACCCACGCAGGTAGCGCCATCTACGACCTTAAAAGTGAGCGGGCCAGGAAAACCGCAGAAGCGGACTCGGGCGTGCAAAAGCTCTGGGCCAGCCGGAAGAGTTTAACGTCTGAAGACTGGCAGCCGGTTATGGAGGTGTTGTCGCGTTTCAATGCAGGCGAGGGCCAGTTGACCGTTTACCCGGGTTCTCCAGCCTGGTTTCGCCGGTTCCTGCGCCAAGGTGATTCACTGGCGGCGTTTGAATTGCACCCCACGGAAAGCGGTCAACTTGCAGGTTGGGCCGCAGAGCACAGAGTGCGGGTGATGCACGAAGATGGGCTGAGGGGGTTGTTAAGGCACTTGCCGCCGGCGCAGCCCAGGCTGATGGCGTTGATTGACCCCTCCTACGAGATTAAATCTGAGTATCTTGATGTTGCAACGACTCTGCGCAAAGCCTGGCAGAAGTGCCGTCACGGGGTTTATCTTGTTTGGTATCCTATCCTCACCAGTGGCTTGCAAACCACCCTGACGCAGGCGGTGAAAGATAGCGCGCTGCGCAAAGTGTGGTGCAGTGAAGTCCACCTGAACACACCTCCGGAGCGTGGTATGACCGGTTCTGGCATGTTGATCGTTAATCCTCCCTGGGGGTTTGGTGATCGGTTTTCTGCCATGATTGAGGACATTGCTGGAGAGCCTGAACTGGGCCTTTCCCACCAACACAGCTGGTTGGTGCCTGAGTAGATCGGGTAGCCACTGGCCATGCAGGAGCTTTTTTTGAAGGATAAAACCAACGATAACAAGGCCGACTCTTGTCTACCCGGCGGGTTAGTACCCACTGAGCAGTGGACACTGCCGCAGACATCTGTGCGGCGCTCGCTCAAGGATGCGATTCGCCATGCCCTGAAACAGTTGCGGGCCGGAGTGTCACAGACCGAAGAACCTTTTGAAAGTATGGATGAGCTGCCGGAGCTGTCCGCCGCCCAGCAGAGGCGGCTGGCGCCAGAGCCGGATTATTCACACCAGGCAGAAGCGATTGTTTGTGGCCTGGAGCAAGCACGCTCCGAGGGTTCGCTCAGTAGAGACGTTGTCTGCTTGGTAGCACCACCTTTTTCCGGAGTACAGCAGGCGCTTACCCGGTTTTCAGAGTGTGGACGGTCAGGCTCGAATGAGAGTGGCGAAGTATGGAACATCATATCACCGCCGGATGCTTTGTTATTTGACGATCAAGAAGCCCGTGAATGGTGGGATAAGCAGGATTTGTCGCGCCCCTGGATTATTCCCGAGCTTGCAGATTTCTGGCTCCGGCGTCTTTCTGGCCTGGCTCTGGTCAAGGAGCTGTTTCGCCGGATAGCCGCTGGCGATATGGGCGCGGGGGTTGTGGGATGTTCGAGCTGGTGTTGGCGATACTGGGGGCATTATCTTGAAAACGCCCAAATGTCGCCCTGGTCACCGGCACCCATGGATGCCGACCGGCTAGGGGTCTGGTTTACGTATCTTGCGTCTGGTAGCGGCAAGTCGCCGGTGATCGCGAGAATGACTGGCGATGGCCTGTACGTGTTGCCCTTGCCCGAAACAGACGAAGCTGAAAACAGAAAAAGCCAGAAAAAAAACAAATACAGCACCTTTTTACGTGACCTGGCTGCTACCTCTCGCGGTAATCCCGGTGTAGCCTTGGCCATCTGGCAGAGATCTCTACGGGCCCGCCCGGATGATGACACCAAACTAGATGAAGCCGGTGACCAGTCAGACACGCAGGGCCAATCAGCGGATTGCTGGGTTGTGCCGCTAGGGCGGTTGAGCCTCCCTAGCATGCCCCAGAGCAAGGAGAGCGCCACCGGTTTTGTGCTTCACGGGTTATTGTTGCACAACGGGCTTGATACCGCCTCGTTGGAGGTTGTTACTGGTGTTTCTGCGCACGAGCTCAGCCTGGTGTTGTCCCGCCTGAAACGGGCAGAACTGGTGATACAGGATCCGCCTGGCAGTGATTGGCAGGTTACAGCGATTGGGTACCCCACAGTCAGGCGCCATCTGCAGAGTTGGGGATTCCCGCTTGATCAGTTTTAGGAGCTTTTATGATTGATGATCTTGGAATTAAGGGTGCTTTTGCTTCTATAACCGGCCAGGCAATGTTGCAGGCACTGCTCGTTATTGTCATCGCCTCACTGATCATTGTGGCAATTCAGAAAGTGCTTCCCCGGGTTGCAGAAAAGTTGGGTGGCAAACCGCGCCTGTACCTGCTGGCTTCGGTGCCTTTGCTTCGGTTGTTAATCATTCTCGCCACGATAGTGATCGTTGTTCCGGTTTTGGTGGAGCCGTCGTTCGAAAATATGGTGGCCATTTTTGGCGCTCTGGCTCTGGCACTTGGCTTTGCTTTCAAGGAATACGCCAGCAGTTTGATTGCTGGCATTGTTACCCTTTACGAAATGCCCTATCGCCCGGGTGATTGGATTGAAGTAGATGGGCAGTACGGCGAAGTGCGAGCCATAGGTGCTCGAGCTGCCGAGATTGTCACTCCCGATGATACGGTTGTGATCATTCCCCACAGCAAATTGTGGAACTCCTTGATTGCCAACGGTAACGATGGCACAGACAACCTGATGTGCGTGGCAGACTTCCATTTGGAAGCAAACCATAATGTCAGTCAGGTTAGGGAATTGCTTCGGGATGTCGCGTTTACCAGCCCGCGAACAAAAACCTGGCAGCCTGTGCTGGTGATTGTCTTTAACAAGCCTTGGGGTATGCACTATCGGCTGAAGGCGTACCCTTTTGATCCCAAAGAGCAGTTTCAGTTTATCTCTGAACTCACAGCACGGGGTTCTGCAGAGTTGGCGCGCCAGGGTGTAAAGTTTGTATCAGCACCGGTCACTGCAGGCTGATCTGCGCGGTCGCTTCTTCAATAAAAAAGCCCCGCACAGAGGCGGGGCTAAACTGACGAGCAACGTTTTTAACTTGGCCGGTTTTACATCAACGCTTCAATGCGATTACGCACTTTCGGCTCGCTGCTGTAGGCGGTGGCGATAGCGTTGTAAGTTGGAATATCCATGTCTGCGCCCTCGATGACTGAAACCATCTCATCGTTGGCCTTCATCTGCAGTTCTTGCGCTTTTTTCTGGGAGTCAGCGCCTTCGATTTTCTCGATGTACTCTTCTCGCACCTCTGTGATGCCTTCCTGTGCCGCGATGAATTTCTTTAATTCTGCGTCTGTGTAGTTGGTTTTCTGAGTTCCGGCGGCTGCTGGGTTGGAGTAGCTGCTGGAATCTCCGGTGGCTGCCGGGCTTTGCTGATTCTGTTGAGCCATAGCGGGGCCAGCGGCAAACAGGGCAATGGAAGCGGTAATGGATACAAGTAGCTTATTCATAATCAACATCTCCAGTTTGATTTGCAGTCGCCAAAGACTAGTACAAGTGCTGTGCCAGTTTTAAGGAGCTCTTGAATTATGTTTTAAAACAATGGCTTGCGGAATTTAAATGGTTAATCTCAAGTAATGAAGGTTGTGGCGAAATGCCACATGTGGCAAAAGTGTGTGGCAATTATGTTGTTGGAGGCAAAATGAAACCTTCTTTGAGAGGTGCTGGGCAGGTTATCGGGACCATACAGCTAACCCTGGTACTGAGCATTGTTGTTCCTCTGCTGGTTATCAGCGGGCTTGCCATATATCTGGGGTTTGGGGCTGTAGAGAGAGTTTTAAACGATCGCTTGCAGGAAGATCTTGAACTGGTGGCTCGTGCTACCAGCGGGCCACTTTCCCGTGCAATGCAGGAAAGAGATGAGCTGGTGATCAGTGATTCCCTGAAATCGATTTTTCGGATTGGTCGTGTGTCCGGAGTGTCTGTATTTGATAAAGACGGAGCACGAATTGCCAGTTTGGGGCTCGCTGACACAGATGTGGGGAACAGCGCCAGTGCTGAGCAGGTTATCAACAGCGGAGAACTTGGTGGAGCCTTTCGGTGGGTTGATGGGCAATCCGTGTTCTCACACTTTACGCCCCTGGTGGCCAGTGACGGGCGGATACAGGGGTTGTTGCAAATAACCCGCAAGCGCAGTGATTTTCATGAACTACTGGCTTCAAGCCGTCTTTGGGGCGCTTCTATCTGGTCGGCGCTGGCGGTAACCATCATTCTGGTGGTGGTGCTTGGACACTATGGTGCAGTAGGTCGCCATGTGAGCCGGCTACTAAGCACCATGGACGAGCTTGCTCCAGGCCACTGGCGGTTTGATGCAGAACCCTCCGGGCCCCGTGAGTTGCGGCAGATATATGGCGGCGTGCGGGATATGGGCGAGCGCATGGCCCGGGCGGAAGAGGAAATAAAACAACGTGTCGCAAAAGAGCGCCAGCTTGCTGAGCGTCTGGAATACCAGGAGAAAATTGCCATGATTGGGCGTGTGGCCGGTGGCGTTGCTCACGAGTTGGGCGCGCCCTTGAATGTGATTCAGGGGCGGGCAAACATTTTGGCGCGTCACGAGCTCACGGATGAGCAGCGCCGGCAGTTGGATGACATCGGCTACCAGGTAGGGCGCATGACCACCATTATTCAGCAATTGCTGGATTGCTTCCGACATGTGCCAGATTCAAGACGGCCAGTCAGCCTCAACGCTGTTCTAAAGGATGTGCTGGAGCGTGCTGGCGAGGATGAAAAGTGTCGCGGGAAACGTTTGCTGAGCAACGGCCTTGAAGTCGATGCCACAATAAAGGCGGAGCCCGTGCGGCTTGAGCTGGCCTGCCTCAACGTGGTGCGCAATGCGTGCCAGGCAGCGAACTCTGAGGTTGTTTTATCGATGCATTGTTCCAACAACGAGTGGGAGGTGCGGGTAGACGATGACGGCCCGGGCATCGTCGAGGAAAAGCGGGAAGCGGTGTTTGAGCCATTTTACAGCACACGGCCTGCCGGAGAAGGCACGGGGCTGGGGCTTGCAGTTGTTAGCAGTGTATTGAAAGAACACGGCGGCCGAATTGAAATCGGTGCCAACGAAAAAGGAGGCTGCAGAATGAGCTTGTTCTGGCCAGTGGAGACCGCAAGATGAGCGCACACAAAGCAACCATTCTGCTGCTGGAGGATGATGCCAGTTTGGGCCTGTTATTGAGTGAGGAGCTTGAGTTGGACGGCTACCGGGTAACCCACGCCGGTACCGTAAAGGAGGGCTGCCAGCTACTTGCCACAGAAACGCCAGATCTAGTTGTTTCAGATCTTCGCCTGCCCGATGGTGACGGGCTGGAACTCCTTAAAGCCACTCAGGCAGGCGGGCACAGCCTGCCTTTTATCATCATTACTGCGTTCGGAACCGTGGACCAGGCGGTAGAAGCACTGAAAGCCGGGGCCGATGACTTTCTGACCAAGCCGTTGTCCACCGACCATCTGCGCTTGAAAATACGCAGGTTGTTGACCCAAGCGGATCTCTCAAAGCAGCTGCAGCAGTTTCTTGCGCACAATGGCGCAGACGAATCGCTGGGCCTGATTGGCGCGCATGAAAGCATGGTTCGGCTTCGGACCGAAATCCGACAGATTGCCCGTAGCGAAGCCGCCGTATTGGTTTGTGGTGAGAGTGGAACTGGCAAAGAGTTGGTAGCCAGAGCCATTCACCGGGTCAGTGGGCGAGGGGACAAGCCTTTTGTGGCGGTAAACTGCGCGGGCATTCCGGGTGAGCTTATGGAAAGTGAGTTTTTCGGACATGAGGCTGGCGCATTTACCGGTGCTCGCCAGACCCGGAAAGGCCTGTTTGCGGAGGCGCACGGAGGCACCTTGTTGCTGGACGAAATCGGAGAAATGCCTTTGGGGCTGCAGGCGAAATTGCTCCGGGTGTTGCAAGAAGGCATGGTTAAACCGGTAGGCTCGGACCAGGAAGAGCCGGTGGATGTGCGAATTCTGGCGGCAACTCATGTGGACTTGCTCAAGGCTGTAGGGGAGGGGAGTTTCCGGGAGGACCTCTACTACCGGTTGGAAACCCTGAGCCTTCGTATCCCGCCGCTTCGGGAAAGAGGCGACGATGTTGATCTGCTTGCGATGCATTTTGTAAGGGAGGCTGCGCGGCGGCATCAGCGGGGATTTTTGAAGCTCAGTGAAGTAAGCTCGCGCACGCTGATGGACTATCCGTTCCCCGGCAATGTTCGTGAGTTGGGTAGCGCAATTGAGAGGGCGGTTACCTTCTGTGAGGGCGATACCATTCAGCCCGATCACCTGCCTGAGCGAATCCGTAAGCGCCAGGGCAGTGCCAGCAGCCCCAAAGCTGCTCGCTCAGGTAACAATATCGCTGAATGGCCCACACTGGACAACCTGCAGCAGGAATACGTGCGCGATGTGATGCAGGCGGTAAACGGCAACAAACGCCGCGCAGCACAAGTTTTGGGCATTAACCGGCGCACTTTGTACCGTTGGCTGGCTGCCGGCGAGCCTTCTGATGGAGCTGGCAATGAACAAGGTTCTGACAGCAGTGATGTACGAGAGCAGCCAGGAGAGTTGTAATGAAAGATCAGAAAACGGCCATGTTGTACGGGCTGGGTACGGTTTTGCTTTGGTCCACGGTTGCTACCGCCTTCAAATTGGCCTTGGCAGACTTGGCGCCGGTGCAAATGTTGCTGGTTGCATGCACGGCGTCGGTGGTGGTTATGGCGGTTATCCTGATGCTACAAAGGCGCTGGCATCTGGTGTTTTCACTGCGAAAGAAACAGTACGTTCAATCGTTTGGTATGGGCCTGATAAACCCCTGTCTGTACTATTTCCTTCTTTTTGGTGCATTTGACCGGTTGCCTGCACAAGAGGCCCAGCCGTTAAATTACACTTGGGCGCTGGTTTTAGCGTACCTGTCGGTGCCGTTTTTGGGCCACCGCCTGCGTCGGCTGGATATTCTGGCTGGCTTGGTGTGTTACGCGGGCGTTGTGGTCATTGCCACCCGGGGCGCGGTCACCACCCTGAGTTTTTCAGACCCCTTGGGGGTTGCTCTGGCCATAGGCAGCACCCTCGTATGGGCCTCCTATTGGATTATTGCTACCCGCGACACCCGGGATCCCGTGGTTGGTCTGTTTCTGAACTTTTTGTTCGGCCTCCCGGTGATAGCTGTGATCTGTTGGTGGACAGAAGGTCTGGCCCTGCCGCTAACCGGCTCTCTGGTCGCCGCGCTGTACGTGGGTATATTCGAGATGGGTATTGCCTTTGTGTTCTGGTCTTACGCCATGAAAAAGGCAGAAAATACCTCCAGAGTAAGTAACCTGATTTTTATTTCGCCATTTCTGTCACTGGTATTCATCTATTTTATTCTGGGCGAACAGATTCTACCGTCGACCTATATTGGCCTGGTGTTGATTATGGCGGGGCTTTGGCTGCAGCAGAAAAAAGTCAAAGAACGTGAGCAGGGGCTGGCAGATGGCCAGTGATTGGTTTGTCTATATGGTTCGCACCGCCCGTGGTGCGCTTTATACGGGTATAACCACCGATGTATCTCGTCGCTTTGCCGAACATCAAGCCGGCGCGCCCAAAGGCGCGCGAAGCTTGCGGGGTAAAGGCCCGCTGGAGTTGGTGCTCAGCTTACCGGCGGGGGATCGCAGTCGGGCATCAAAGCTGGAGTGGCACATTAAGCAGTGGCCAAGGCAACGCAAAGAGGCGCTAGTGCTGGGCAAACTCAGTCTGCCAGATGCCCTCTGATATGTTCGCCAGCGGTTTGCACGGCGGCTGTGGCGCGATCTAGCTGGCCGCTGTGCACTTGGAATACGTGCCAAAGACTGTTGAACACCTCAAACTGCGTTTGTACACCGGCCTCACGAGCCGCACTCGCCAGTCTTTCCGCGTCGTTGAGCAGGATTTCCTGGCTTCCGACCTGAATCAGTAGTGGTGGCAAGCCCTGGAAATTGCCGAATACTGGTGAAAGCAAGGGATTGCGCAAGGATTCCTGGCCAGCGTATAGTTTTGCAGCTTTCGCAGTCCAGCGTGCCTGCAGTACAGGTTCGCTTTCCGGTGAATACAGAGATTCCTGGGTGAGATCGGTCCAGGGTGAAAAAACCGTAAGGGAAGCAGGCAGTGGCTGATTGTTGTTTCGCAGGCGCATGGCCAGTGCAATGGCCAGGCCGCCGCCGGCAGAGTCACCGGCAATGGCAATCTGCCCAGGTGAAATTCCCTCATCAATCAGCGCTTGCCAGGCCGCTTCTGCGTCGTCCAGCGCCGCCGGAAAAGGGTGCTCCGGAGCAAGGCGATAGTCCGGTGTAACCACCATGCAGCCGCTGGCCTTGGCTAGGTGCCCGGTAAGGCCTTTGTGGGTGGCAGCAGAACCAATTATATAGCCGCCGCCGTGCAGGTACAGCACTGCGCCGCGAGTGGCCTGGCCAAAAGAACTTCTGATAACCGGCAGGCCTGCGAGAGTATCGGTTTGAAAACGGCATCCCCGGGGAGGGGTTGAGCTTCGGTAGGCTTGGCTTATTAATGTGCGCTGAACTGAAACCGGTATGGCTGGGTGAAGCGCCGGCCTGACTAGCCGATTCATGGTTTGGCGCAGCCCGGTTTCGAGAAGATGTTGCAACATCTGTGTTATGCCCCTCGCTATGGGTTAGGATTGTGCATCGTAATTCGTATTATCTATTCATGACAGGCGTTTAACTCTACGTGTACTGGAAAACAGATACCATAGAAATACCACACTGGGATCGTGGATCCCTGCTCGAGAGGCTTGAGCCATTTGATCCGCAACAGCGGAGAGCGCTCAGTGAAGAGATGGTGGCTTACTGTCGGTTTTATGGCCTTGATCTTTGGGTGGAGCATCCAGAGGTTGCTTATCATCAGGGCTATGTAACGACAGGCGGGCATGATGTCATGGTGCATTATTTTCGGCTGCCGGAACCTCGCGTAGAGCGGGGCACTGTGTTCATTCTGCATGGGTATTTTGACCATGTGGGGTTGTATAGCCAGTTAATTGATCGCTGCTTGGGAGCCGGTTTTGATGTGCTGACCTATGATCAGCCGGGCCATGGGCTTTCCAGCGGAACACCAGCGGCAATTGGCAGTTTCCTGGAGTATCAAGGGGTGTTGTCGGAAGTTCTGGCCCACGTGCGCGACAAAATTCGCGGGCCGTGGTTTGCGGTTGGCCAGAGTACAGGCGGTGGCATACTGATTGACTATTTGCTGTCGAACCACCACTCACAGGAGACATCGGAATTCCGCAACGTGGTACTGCTGGCACCCCTGGTGCGGCCAGCGGGCTGGCTTGGTGCCAAGGTGTTGCACACCCTGGCAAAGCCATTTGTTAACCGATGGCAGCGTGCATTTTCGGCGAACAGTGGTAACACTCGTTTTCTGCGTTTTCTGCGTGATCACGATCCGCTGCAGGCAAGAGCGGTTCACGTGGACTGGGTGAGCGCGTTGCGCACATGGATTCCGCACATTGAATCTGCCCGCCCGGTGAACTTTCCGGTCACCGTCGTTCAGGGCGAAAAAGACCAGACAGTAGACTGGCAGCACAATCTGAGAATTATCCGTAATAAGTTTGCGGCGGTGGAGGAGGTAAGAATCGCCGACGGTCGCCATCATTTGGTGAACGAAGCCAAGGATTTACAAGCAACCGTATTCAGTACAATTATTGACACCTTTGATCATTCAACGGCAGACGACTCTGAAAACTCCTGATGCCAAAATAAGAAGGCTTCAAGAGTTTGAAAGCTTCAACGCTGAAAAGCGTCTGTTGAAAAAAACCAGCCACAGGAGAAAACTGTGAAGAGAACAATGCTTGCATTAGCAGTGACGACCATGGGCCTTGCCGGCTGTATGACGTATGACCCTTACACCGACGAAGAGAAAACCTCGAATGCTACCAAAGGCAGCATTATCGGCGCCATCGGCGGTGCAGCTATAGGCGCTGCAACCTCAAGCAAAAGCGACCGTGGTAAAGGTGCACTGATTGGTGCGGCAGGCGGTGCAGCTGTTGGTGGTGGCATTGGCTATTACATGGATCGGCAGGAAGCAGAGCTGAGACACAAGCTGAAGGGCACGGGTGTCCGGGTTATTCGGAACGGCGACGAGATCGAACTTGTCATGCCTGGTAATATCACCTTTGATCTGAACGAGACCTCAATCCGGGGTGGTTTTACAAGCACGCTGGAGTCTGTTTCTCTGGTGCTGAAAGAGTTCGACAAGACCATTATTCAGATTGAAGGCCACACAGACAACTCCGGTGCAGACAGCTACAACCAGCTACTTAGTGAGCGCCGTGCTGGCTCGGTGCGGGACTTTCTGCTCAGCCAGGGTATTCAATCCAAACGTACCCGTGCCGTAGGTTACGGCGAACGCTATCCGATCGCCTCTAACGACAACGCTGCAGGGCGTGAGCAGAACCGCCGCGTGGAGCTGACGTTGGTTCCAATGAAGTAACAGGTTAACAACCTTGGTTCCGGTATTATTTGCCGGGCATAAAAAAACCGGAGCTGCATGCTCCGGTTTTTTTATGGGACGAGAGGTTATTAAAACAACACGCGCCCGCGGATGGTGCCTTTTACCTGGAGCAGTTTTTCCAGAGCAAGCTCACCGTAGGCCTTGTCTACGTCAATCACCACGTAGCCAATATCTTCTTTGGTCTGCAGGTATTGGCCGCAAACGTTAATGCCGTTCTCGGAGAATACCTGGTTGATTTCAGACATTACGCCTGGCACGTTCTCGTGAATGTGCAGCAAACGGTGCTGGTTCGGATGCGAAGGCAAGGCAACTTCCGGGAAATTCACGGAGGATACGGAGGTGCCGTTATCACTGTACATTGCCAGTTTCTCAGCCACTTCACGCCCGATGTTTTCCTGGGCTTCAATGGTAGAGCCGCCCACGTGGGGAGTCAGAATAACGTTGTCGAATTCCCGCAGCGGCGAGATGAACTCTTCATCATTCGATTTGGGCTCGACCGGAAACACGTCAATCGCAGCGCCCAGCAACTTACCGCTTTTCAGGGCTTCAGCCAGCGCTTCGATATCAACAACCGTGCCTCTTGAGGCGTTCATCAGGATAGATCCAGGTTTCATCTGGTCCAGCTGTTCGGCTTTGAACATGTACTTGGTGGCAGGTGTGCCTGGAACGTGCAAGCTCACAACATCGGCGATGTTGAGCAGCTCTTGCATAGAGCCTACTTGAGTCGCATTGCCAATGGGCAGCTTGGAAACTACATCGTAGAAGTACACGTCCATGCCCAGGCCTTCAGCCAGCACACTGAACTGGGTGCCGATGTTGCCGTAACCAATGATGCCGAGCTTTTTGCCGCGAATCTCGTAGCTGTCTTTAGCCGATTTTTGCCAGTCACCACGGTGGGCTTTGGCATTTTTCTCTGGAACACCTCGGAGCAGGAGGATAGCCTGCGCCAGAACCAGTTCAGCAACACTGCGGGTGTTGGAGAAAGGTGCGTTGAATACTGCGATGCCACGACGGGTCGCTGCCTGCAGATCCACCTGGTTGGTACCAATGCAGAAACAGCCCACGGCAACCAGTTTTTTGGCAGCCTCAAAAACTTTCGCAGTCAACTGAGTGCGCGAGCGAAGGCCGACAAAGTGCGCATCGGCAATCTTCTCAATAAGGTCTTCCTCGGTCAGAGAGTGACTGAGGTACTCAATGTTGGTGTAACCTGCGGCGTTCAGGGTGTCTAGGGCGGATTGGTGCACGCCTTCCAGCAGCAGAATCCGGATTTTGCTCTTTTCGAGAGACGTCGTTGACATGGGCTTTGCTTCCGAACCTTTCGTGGCATGAAATCACCTGCAGCCAGTGATCGTCGGGGCTGGCTCACAGAACAGGAGCGGTATGATACCATAAAAGCAACTTTTCACAGTGTGCCGGTTCGCCTGGATCAACTGAACTGAAAACTATTTATCCTTAATGGCCGGCCCAACCCTGACGAGACTACTGCATTCATGAACTCTGAACAGATCATTGCCTCCCTGAAAGAGCTGTTAGCCACCGGTGATGCGCCCGGAAAGATACTGACTGATCCGGCTGATCTCGAGAGTTACGGTAAAGATTGGACGCGAATTTACGCGCCTAATCCAATTGCCATCGCGCTCCCGAAAACCACCGACCAGGTACAGGTTCTGGTGAAGTTTGCCAACGCAAACCGAGTGGCACTGGTTCCTTCTGGTGGCCGTACCGGCCTTAGCGCGGGCGCCGTGGCTGCCAACGGGGAAGTGGTTGTTGCTTTCGATAACATGAACCAAATTCTGGATTTCAGTGCCAGCGACCGGCTGGTTCGCTGCCAGGCGGGTGTTGTAACAGAGCAGTTGCAGAGTTTTGCCGAAGACAACCACCTTTACTATCCGGTGGATTTCGCCTCTGCAGGCTCCAGCCAATTGGGCGGTAACATCTCAACCAACGCAGGCGGCATCAAGGTAATCCGCTACGGCATGAGCCGCGACTGGGTTGCTGGTCTTAAAGTGGTCACCGGTAAAGGCGATATCCTCGAGCTGAATAAAGATCTGGCAAAGAACAACACAGGCTACGACCTACGCCATCTGTTCATCGGTGCAGAGGGCACCTTGGGCTTTATTACCGAAGCCACCATGAGGCTCACACGCCAGCCCAATAACCTTACGGTACTGGTACTCGGGCTGAACGACCTTGGTAACACCATGGACGTGCTCAAAACCTTTCAGGGCGGTCTGGATCTGACCGCTTACGAATTCTTCTCGCACCAGGCCATGGGGCACGTTCTGGCTCACGGGCAAGTGCCGGCTCCGTTTGAAACCGAGGCGCCTTACTATGCGCTTCTGGAGTTTGAAGCGACGTCAGATCAGGTAATGGACAGCGCCATGAGCCTGTTCGAGCAGTGCATGGAAAACGGCTGGGTGCTAGACGGTGTGATCAGCCAGAGCGAAACCCAAGCCAAGAACCTGTGGCAATTGCGCGAGCGCATCTCGGAATCCATCGCGCCACGCACGCCCTACAAGAACGATATTTCCGTTGTGGTCTCTAAAGTTCCAGAGTTCCTGCAGGAAATTGACGAATTAGTGGCCGAACAATACCCGGATTTTGAAATTATCTGGTTTGGCCACATCGGCGATGGCAACCTGCATCTTAATATCCTCAAACCTGAAGACATGGCAAAAGCAGACTTCTTCGAAAAGTGCCAGCAGGTCAACAAGTGGGTATTCGAAATTGTCGAGAAATACCAGGGCAGCGTCTCCGCCGAACATGGCGTAGGCATGACCAAAAAGCCCTACTTGCACTACACCCGCAGCGAAGCGGAAATTGCCTACCTCAGAGGGATCAAACAAGTATTTGACCCCAACGGCATCATCAACCCTGGCAAGATCTTCGACTAATGCAACGGCACATCGTAGTACTCACCGGCGCTGGCATCAGCGCCGAAAGTGGCCTCTCCACCTTCCGCGATAACGGCGGCCTCTGGGAGCAACACAGCGTATACGACGTTGCCACCCCCGAAGCCTTCGCCCGCAATCAGGAACTGGTACTGCGTTTCTACAACGAACGCCGGCAACAGCTCGCCTCCGCCCAGCCAAACCGCGCTCACTGCCTGCTGGCCGAACTGGAACAGCATCACCGTGTAACCATCGTCACCCAAAACATAGACGACCTGCACGAACGCGGCGGCTCCAGCCACGTGGTTCACCTCCACGGTGAACTCACAAAAGCCCGTAGCTCGGTTAATCCAGAACTGGTTTACGACATAGGTTACCGGGACATAGAACTTGGCGAGACATGCCAACACGGCCAGCAACTGCGCCCTCACATCGTCTGGTTCGGCGAAGAAGTCCCCATGCTCCAGGCGGCAGCCGACATAGTCCGCACTGCAGACGACCTGCTGATCGTTGGTACATCGTTACAGGTTTATCCCGCGGCGGGGCTGGTTCATGAAGTTGACAGAGACGTGCCGATTACAGTGATAGATCCCGGCGAACCAGCAGGCGTGTCCCGCGCAAGAGTCATCCGAAAAGGGGCAGGTGAGGGCGTTGCAGAATGGGCAACGAGCTTCCTAGCCAGATAGGCATCGACAGCGCAGGAGTCACTGCGAGGTCGCAAGATACCGGCGAAGCTCCTCGCCAAAAGCCGCCTGCACCCCGAGCCGTTTCAGCATCCAATAGTGCCCGGCAATCATCCGGTCAATAAAAATACTCTCAACAGGCGGCTTGAACGAATCCAGATACTTAAATACCGTGCTCGTCTTTGCTGCCACATGCTTATGAATACTGGATTCGCCAAAATCATAAGGCTGCTCCGAATTAAACGGCACAATTAAAATGTCCCGCCACATAGCATAGTAAGCCTCATCAATAGCCGGCTGACTCCCAACCCGCGCACCCAAGTCAATCAAATACGCGTCCAGCGCCTTATAATCCTGAGCCAACGCTGCCGTTATTGCATTACGGTAGGCCTCAACAATCTCCGGCTTTAGCTTTTTAACGCAGCCGAAATCGTACATCACAATGCTGCCATCTGGCCGATACGCAAAATTCCCGGCGTGAGGGTCGCCATGAATGCACTGAAAGCGGAATAGCTGATCCGCCATGGTGGTAAACATACGATGGCCGATCAGATTGATCGTGGCCTGACTGTAGCGCTCCGGCGTAATCTCGCTCACGTGGTCGCCTTCCTCAAGCGCCAGTGTAAGCACATGGCGGGTAGAGTGGCTGAGTATTACGGAAGGAATAACCACCCATGGGTCGTTCTGGTGAAACTCCCGGAACAGATCAATATTGCGCGCCTCGTTCTCATAATCCAGCTCTTCGCGCAGGCGCTCACGAATCTCCGTGAACAACTGATCCACTGACTCTTTTGGCATTTTCAGCAAGCCGCCAAGCTTCAGGGCAAGGCGCAGCTGCTTCAGGTCGGAATCGCAGGACTCATCCACGCCTGGGTACTGCACCTTCACGATCACATCTGTGCCATCGTGTAACCTGGCGCGGTGCACCTGGCCGATAGATGCTGCGGCATAAGGCGTTTCTTGCAGGTACTCAAACAGCTCGCCAACCGGCTTGCCCAGTTCGGTCTCTACCTGCTCGAGAATAATCTCGAAAGGCATAGGTGGCGCTTCTTTCTGCAGCTTCTGAAGCGCGTCCGAAAACTCCCTGGGAAGAAAATCCTGGGTCTGGGAGGCAATTTGGCCCACCTTCATGGCGGCACCTTTCATTTCACCGAGGGTGTCGGTAATGCGATTGGCCATGCGGGTGTAGCTTTCGCTGCGAGCGCCGTCGTCGTTTTCACTGCTGAACACGCTGCGCGCTTTTTGGCCAGCGTACTGGCTCGCCACCGAGGCAGTCATGCCGGCAAGCTTGAAGAAACGACCACTGCGTGAGGTAACCGGTTTTTTTGCCATGCTTGACTATACGTGCTCTTCAGAATGAAAGATTGTGTCAGCCCAAATTAACCCACTTTGGTGGAGACAAACAGTCTGTCCTCCAGTTGCAGCGCCAGAGTTTGCCCTGAGTGCAGTGGGCCAACGCCTTTCGGTGTGCCCGTGAGCACCACATCGCCCGGCAGGAGCGTGAAATGGCTGCTTATATGAGCCAGCAGCGGAATGATCGGGAACAGCATGTCGCGAGTATCGCCGCTTTGCTGGCGCTTCTCGTTAATATCCAGGCTGAAGGTTATGTGGTCGTTACGAAAGTGCTCAGCTGCCACAAACGGAGACAGGGGGCAGGCTCCATCGAAAGCTTTGGCCCGCTCCCAGGGGTGCCCTTTCTCTTTGAGCTGGTTTTGCAGATCCCGCAAGGTCAAATCCAGCGCCAGGCCGTACCCAAGAATGGCCGCTTGGGCTTCGCTGGCAGACGCATGGGTGAGGGGTTTTCCAATCAACACTGCCAGCTCGGTTTCGAAGTGCACCTGGCCCTGATTGGTAGGGAAATTGAGGGGGCGTGTTACATGCACTGCGGCGGTAGCCGGTTTGATGAACAGTAGGGGTTCTGCGGGTACCGGATTGTTGAGTTCTTTGGCATGCTCGGCGTAGTTGCGGCCAATGCAGACGATTTTGCCCAATGGCAGGTGCACCGGTGTGCCGTCTTTCCATTGGTGTTGATAATGATCCATGGTGACCTCCCAATGCTCTCTATATGCTCCGGCTAAGAGCCCTGTCAGCACTCACTCAATAGATTGAGGCGCAGTCTCTATTCGCCTTCGAACGAGCATACAGTATAGACCTTTAGGCCCTCTTCTTGCAGCTTGGCCGATCCACCAAGATCGGGGAGGTCAATCATTGCAGCGACTTCCACAATTTCAGCGCCAATACGGCGAATCAGCCGGGCCGCTGCCAGCATGGTGCCGCCGGTGGCAATCAGATCGTCCACCAGCACAACTTGGTCACCGGGTTTGAACGCATCCTGGTGCAGCTCTACGGATGCCGTTCCGTATTCAAGCTCATAGTCTTCAACCAAGGTATCGAACGGTAGTTTGCCCTTCTTGCGCACCAAAACCAGAGAGGCGTTAAGTTCATAGGCCAAGGCCGAGCCAATGATGAACCCCCGGGCATCTACCGCGGCGACGGCATCAATTTTTTGGCCGTGGTAGCGGTGAACGAAGGCATCGATCAGCTTCCGGAAAGCGGTTTTATCCTGCAAAACCGTGGTGATATCACGGAAGGCAACGCCGGGCTTGGGCCAATCTGGCACCGTGCGGATGGCTTGCTTGATGGTTTGAGAAAAGTAATCCATAAAAAACCAGGCTCTCGTTCTGAGCGCAGTTTAGCCTGCGTCCAGAAACATGTATTTCAGGATGAAAACGATGGCGATCACCACAACACTCAGGTTCAGATCTGACCAGCGCCCGCTCATAGCTTTGATCACAGTGTAAGTGATAAAACCCAGCGCAATGCCGTTCGCGATGGAAAATGTAAGGGGCATCATTAGTGCTGTGACGACAGCCGGAGCGGCTTCTGTAATATCGTCCCAGTCTATCAGCTTAAGGCCACTGGCCATCAATACCGCAACGTATAGTAGCGCTGGAGCCGTGGCGTAGGGAGGAATAATACTGGCAATGGGCGACAGCAGCAGGCAAGCAAGAAACAGAAGAGCCACTACCACAGAGGTCAGGCCAGTACGCCCGCCGGCAGAAATGCCTGCGGTAGACTCAATGTAGCTGGTGGTGGTTGAGGTGCCCAGAGCAGCGCCAGACATGGTCGCAACAGAGTCAGACATCAGGGCGCGGCCCAAGCGTGGGAGTTTGCCATCTTTGTCCAGCAGGCCGCCGCGCTGGGCGGCACCAATGAGCGTACCCGAGGTATCGAACAGATCTACAAACAGGAACGCGAACACAATGCTGATCATGCCAACATTCAAGGCGCCGACAATATCCAGTTGCATAAAGGTAGGTGCAAGGCTTGGCGGCGCGGCGAAGAAACCATTGTATTCCACCATGCCCAGCAGCATCGCAATTACGGTCACTGCAATGATGCCGATCATGACGGCACCGGTTATACGGCGGAACGACAGTGCACAAATGAGTACAAACCCACCAAAGAAAAGCAGGCTTTCGGCAGCCTTTAGCTCGCCCAGACCAACTAGCGTGGCTGGGTTATCCACTACGATGCCAGCATTTTTCAGGGCGATTAGCGCCAGGAAGAAGCCGATACCGGCAGAAATTCCAAAGCGTAAAGACATAGGGATGCTGTTAATGATCCATTCGCGGATCTTGAAAATGCTCAACAGGAAGAAGATCAGGCCAGAGAGAAAGACTGCACCAAGCGCAACCTGCCAGCTGTAACCAAGGCTGCCCACAACCGTGAAAGAGAAAAAAGCGTTCAGGCCCATGCCCGGAGCCAGGGCGATCGGATAGTTGGCCCACAGGCCCATAATCAGTGTGCCGATGGCTGCTGCCAGACAGGTGGCAACAAACACAGCGCCAAAATCCATGCCGGTGGAAGACAAAATGTCTGGGTTGACCACGATAACGTAAGCCATGGTCAAAAAGGTGGTGATGCCCGCAATCAGTTCTTTTCGAACGTTGGTGCCGTGGGCTTGGAGTTTGAACAGTCGTTCGAGCATGACGGGTGTCTGCCTTTCAGGATGTCAGAGTGTGGGAGTCTTTTAAGAACGGAAAACAGTCGTTAAATGAGAAGGTGCTGCGTGAAAAAACGGTAATCTTACCGGCTGAGTGAGCTCAGGCCAAGAGATGATTAGACGTTCACGGTTGTCTGGCTCTGGTCATTCGCTTCAGGCCGGATCGCGCTGTAAACGGATATCAAAACGAACCGCAGCCATCCGGACGATAACGATAAAGAGAAGCCCGATGGTCAGCGACAGGGTTTCGCTTTCCAGGCCCCACTGGCAAAGGAAATAGAGCCAGCATCCAGCAAATGAAATGGATGCGTAGATTTGATCTTTCCGGAAAATAAACGGCACTTCGTTACAAAGGGTGTCGCGCAGGGCGCCTCCGAACGTGCCTGTCATTACGCCAAGCAGCGAAGCGATAAACCACGAATGCCCCATATCGAGAGCTAACTGCGCCCCCAGTATCGAGAAAGTGCCCAGCCCTATGGCATCCGGAAACACAATCCATGACCCGCGAATGCGTTCTGTGTGCTTCCAGTAGCTGAATACAACCGCCATGGCCAGAATCAAAATGGGCTGTTCTTCGTGCTTGATCCAGTACAGGGGATGGTTGTCCATGATGATATCGCGCAGGGTTCCGCCCCCCAGAGCCGTAATAAACCCGATGGTGAAAACACCAACCGGATCCATATTTTTGGAACGAGCAACCATCATGCCTGATATGGCGAAGGCGACAATTCCTATCATTTCAAGAGAGTAGACAATATCTGGCATAGTGAACCCTGAAAGGAAGGCGGATGGTTTTTGAACAGCTCGGATCAGGAGCGCGAAGAATAACGGAAAACCGCGCCCGATTCATCTCCAGGCAGGTGTCCGTAATGAATAGGGTATAAGCCGTGCTTATTAATCTCGATAAAGGTTCTTTATTTGCTTCATGGCGAGAGTCTGTTTAGCTTGACGAGATTCGATAACAATAGAGTTTCATCAAAGGAGTCACCATGAAAGCAATCCTCTGTAAAGAATATGGGCCAGCGGAAACCCTGGTTATTGAGGATGTACCTAGCCCGGAAGCCAAAGGCCGCGGTGTTAAAGTTCGCGTAAAAGCGGCGGGTCTGAATTTTCCTGACACATTGATTATCGAAGGCAAATACCAGCTAAAGCCGACCATGCCTTTTTCCCCGGGCGGCGAAATGTCCGGAGAAGTTATTGCTGTGGGCGATAAAGTAACCCGCTTTAAAGTTGGCGACCGTGTAGCTGGCCTGACCGGGTACGGAGCCTTCGCGGAAGAGGTGATTGTGCCTGAGCATAACTTGCTGCCGATACCCGAAGGCATGACTGACGAAAAGGCGGCAGCGTTCACCATGGTTTACGGTACGTCCTACCACGCCCTTAAGCAGCGCGCCAATATCCAACCGGGCGAGAGCCTTCTGGTGTTGGGTGCCAGCGGGGGTGTAGGTCTGGCAACGGTAGAGCTGGGTAAAGCCATGGGTGCCCACGTGATCGCTGCGGCCAGTTCAGCTGAGAAGCTTGAGGTTGCCAAAGCGGCAGGTGCGGATGAGCTGATTAATTACACTGAGGAACCGCTGAAAGACGCTGTAAAACGTCTGACCAATAGCAAGGGCGTGGATGTGATTTACGATCCTGTGGGTGGCGATTTCACTGAGCAGGCATTGCGGGCCATGGCCTGGAACGGTCGTCACTTGATTGTTGGTTTCGCCGCAGGCGATATCCCCAAGGTTCCAGCGAATCTGATGCTGCTGAAAGGTTGCTCTGTTGTTGGTGTGTTCTGGGGTAGCTTTACTCAGCGAGAGCCAGAGGTGAGCGCTCAGAATATGGTGGAGTTGATGAAGCTCTATGCCGAAGGCAAAATCGATCCGAACATCAGTGAAGTATTCGAGTTTGAGGATTATGCCAAGGCGTTGGGTGCGCTGACTGAGCGCCGAGCTACCGGGAAGGTGGTGCTTAAGGTTGGCTCGTGAGTTGCTGCCTGATTTTAGCCTGATTGTTGAGATGCAACGCCATGGCTGACAGGCCTCCCCCAAAACCGCTACGAGCACCCGCAAACGGGTCCGGCCAGCAATCATAGATTGCTGTCGTTCGGCTGCGCATGAAGCTCCGCTTCATATACGCTTGCCTTACCCATGTGCGCTTGTTTCCGGCCATCCATGGCCTCCAACATTTTGGGGGAGGCCTGTCAGCCACGGCTCTCTGACTTCTCAGATATATCACAACTCAAATGATTCAGGCTGTACCAAAGTCAGAAGTTAAACTGCCCATCATCAATATCTGAAACCAGCTCAGGGGTTAGTTGCACGTAACCCTCTGTTTTGGGCAACCAGGCGAAAACCTCCTCATCTGGGCGCTCCAGAGTGTAGCCGGCTTTCTGGATATCAACCTTGCGGTACTTGAAGGTTCCCGTTTTCTCAATGGCGTTGGTCACCCGCACGAACACCGGAACCGCATAGGTCGGTAAGTTGTTTTGCAGGAAGACCAGCAGCTTGTTGATATCAAAGGAACGACTGTTGGGTACCAGCGTTACCATGCCCGCCTTGCCGTTGGTTTTCGGGATTTCCACGCCGTAGACGATGGCTTCCTCCACCATGCCGGAACCGTCGATGATGTTCTCCACCTCGTTGGTCGAAACGTTCTCACCTTTCCAGCGGAAGGTGTCGCCCATTCGATCCACAAACTGTAGATGCCCACAACCAATTTGTTTCAGCACATCACCCGTGTTGAACCAGGCATCGCCTTTTTTGAAGGCGTCCCGAAGGATGGATTTTTCGGTGGCTTCTTTCTGAGTGTAGCCTTCAAAAGCCCACTTCTTGGTATTCTCACCAATAAGCAGGCCTGGTTCGCCTTTCAGGGCTTCCTGCAATGTGCCCTTCTCATTGCGTATAGGGTCGCGGGTGCCATCGTGGAATTTCACCAGTTTGTACGGTGCTGTGGACAAACCGACGGTGTTATTCATGTTGAAGAAGTTACTGAAGCCGATGTTGCCTTCACTGGAGGCGTAGAGTTCCGAGACGGTTTCAATACCGAAACGGTCTTTGAACTCTTTCCAGATCGAGGGCCGCAGTCCATTGCCCAGCATTTTGGTCAGGCGATGGTTGCGATCCTGGTCACTTGCCGGCTGATTCAGCAGGTAGCGGCAGAGTTCGCCAATGTAGCCGAAGGCCGTTGCATCGTAGTGGCGTACGTCGTCCCAGAAGGCGCTGGCGGAGAACTTCCGGCGCAGGGCGAAGGCAGACCCTCCCGCCAGGGCGGCACTCCAGCACACCACAAGACCAGTACCATGGTAGAGGGGCAGGGTGCAGTAGAAGACGTCGTCCGGAGTCAAGGAAAGCGCCATCAGGCCAAAGCCGCCGTAGGCTTTCACAAACTTGGTGTGTGATCCGGGAGCAGCTTTGGGCAGGCCGGTTGTGCCGGAAGTAAACAGGTAAATGGCTGTGTCTCCAGTTCTGGGCGGGTCGCTCAGATCCGGATTGTTGCTGTTAAAGGTGCTCACCTGCTGTGCCATGTTGGCGTAGCCCGAAGGCGCCTCACCGAAGGCGTTGAGAGTGTTCGTGTCGGCAAGGAACAGAAACGGTGTGGGATGATCAAGCTGAAGGCCGGCTTTGATGCCATCAAATGCAGGCACCAGCTCCTCGCCAACCACCATCATTTTCGGTTTAACTAGGTTGATGCTGTGTTCCAGTACCTTTCCTCTTTGGGAGGAGTTCAACATGGCACAGGCAACGCCGATTTTGGCCGCGCCTGTGACCACTGCCAGAATTTCCGGACGATTCTCCAGGAAAATGGCAATTGAATCGCCTTTGCTTAACCCCTGAGACTGAAAGTAAGCCGCGATGCGGTTGGACCAGGCATTGAACTCGCCCCAGGTGATGCTGCGGTCCTCAAACAACACCGCCGGTCTATCGTGATGCTTTTCGGCATTTTTCTCTACGAGAGTTCCGAGGGTGAGAGGCTTACGCGCATCCTTGACTGAGTAGTAGTAATAGCCTTTGGCAATTGCCGGGAGTCGTTTGAAGACTCCCGGCAAGCTGCGCATCAGATCCATCGCAGTAACGTTATCTTGGCTCATGGTCTTTCCGTCAGGTGTTTTTATAAGTTAGGGCTAGTCCAGGTAAAGGTCTGGCAACAACGGTTTGTCATTAGCCTCATAACGGTAGCCTTCAAAATCGGTTACGCCGTCCTGGCGCAGCACGTCTTCGTCTATCAGGTTTTGGCCTGTCATCTCTTCAATAGAGTGATTCAGGATGCTTACCGCTGCATCTGCCATGATCTCGGGAGTCCGGCCTTGCGCCATCATTTGCTCTCCGCCCGCTTCATGCTGAATGGCTGCGGTGGAGATAAGCGTTTTCGGCCAAAGCGTGTTAACGGCAATACCGTAGCGTTTGAACTCCTGGGCCATGCCAATGCTGATCATGGTCATGGCGTATTTTGTAGACGTGTATGGGCCGAACTGAGCAAACCATTTCGGATCGAGGTTCAGCGGCGGTGACATGCTCAGAATGTGGGCGCGCTTGGATTTTTTGAGCCAGGGTAGAGCAGCCTGACTGCAGGCAAGCACGGCACGGGCATTCACCTGGTGCAGCAGGTCGAAGCGGCTGACCTTCAGGTTTTCCACGCCAGTCAGGCGAATGGCGCCGGCGTTATTGATCAGGGCATCAATACCACCAAAGTGCTCCGCGGCCTCATCGATACGCTGCTTTATCTGATCTTCATCGCGCACGTCGAGTACCAAAGGCAATGCCTGGCCACCGGCGGCACGAACTTCTTCGGCTACTGTGTGGATGGTGCCTGGCAGCTTGGGGTGCGGTGTGTCCGACTTTGCCGCGATAATAACGTTTGCGCCCTGGCGTGCACAGGCAAGCGCGATAGCACGGCCGATACCTCGGCTGGCGCCGGTAATAAATACGGTTTGGTTTTTCAATGTGTTCATTTATCGTTCTCCTGTTCGGAAGTTTCGCTAGTGGTCACTTCCACCAGCAACTGATTGCGCTTGACCTGATCACCTTTGCTCGTCAGAACCTGAGCAACGACGCCGTCACAGTCGGCTTTAACCGGGTGTTCCATTTTCATGGCTTCGAGTATGACGAGGGTGTCGCCCTGACTAACGGTTTGGCCCGGTTCTACCAAGACGTCGATAATGGCGCCGTCCATTGAGGCCTGAATGCGCCCGCTGCCGGCACCGTTGGCACCTGCCGCAGGCTGGTGAGTGAGATCAGTGACCGACCACGACTCTCCGAACGCCTGTAAATATAGGGAATCCCCGTCGCGGTGATATTGGCAACGCTGACGAATGCCGTTGTCGATAATGCATAAGACGCCGTTATTCAGGCTGGTAACGATCAATTCATGGCGCTCGTCACCCAGACTGCAGGACACTTTGTTACCGGCGCTTTGCACCAGTAGCTCAACCGTTTCGTCGCCGATACCCAGTTTCATGGGCGTGTTAGTGGCGGGTGCATTGCTCCAGGCTTTCTTTCCGGATGCGTCGTGGGCCAGTACACAGGCTGCAAGGGCAAGTTGGCGGATTTGCAGTTTGGCTGGCTGCAATGAAGGATCGTCACTGAAGGCCTGTTGCAGGAATGCGGTCGTTGCTTCGCCGGCACCAAAGGTGCTGTCAGCAATGATGCGGCCGAGGAAATACCGGTTGGTTGTGACACCAAATACGGTTGTATCTTCCAGAGCGCGAATCAGGCGACGGCGTGCTTCGTCCCGGTTCTCGCCCCAGGCGATGACTTTTGCAAGCATGGGATCGTAGTGCGGCGTAACTTCATCGCCGGAGCGCACACCCGTGTCATAACGCAGACCTTCGCCTTCTGCCGGCTGGAAAACATGCAAGGGGCCGGTCTGTGGTGTGAAGCCGTTGGATGGGTCTTCAGCGTAGAGCCGGACTTCGATGGCGTGGCCATTCAATTCAATTTCATTCTGAGCCAGTGGCAGTGGCAGACCCTCTGCAACTGTTAGCTGCCAAGCCACCAGGTCCTGCCCGGTAATCAGTTCTGTAACCGGGTGCTCTACTTGCAGGCGGGTGTTCATTTCCAGAAAGTAGAAGTTACGGTCTTTGTCGACGAGGAATTCGACGGTGCCAGCACCTTCGTAATTGCAGGCCAGCGCAGCTTTTACGGCAGCTTCGCCCATGGCGGCGCGGAGTTCAGGGGTTACGAAGGGAGAGGGCGCTTCTTCAACCACTTTCTGGTGGCGCCGCTGTACGGAGCAGTCCCTCTCGCCCAGGTAAACGGCATTGCCGTGCTGATCGGCGAACACCTGAATTTCTACGTGGCGGGGTTCGATCACCGCTCTTTCGAGAATCAGCTCGTCGTCACCGAAGGCCTGTTTGGATTCGGAGCGTGCGCGTTTGATGTTGTCGGCCAGTTCGGATTCGCTGTGCACCAGGCGCATGCCTCGTCCACCGCCGCCGGCAGAGGCTTTGATCATCAGCGGATAGCCGATATCCGCTGCGGCAGCTATGAGTTCGTCGTCGCTGGCGTTGTCGCCTTCGTATCCAGGAACAACAGGCACGCCGGCTTTTTGCATGGCGATTTTGGAGCGTCGCTTGCTGCCCATGAGTTCGATGGCGCCCGCTGGGGGGCCTACGAATACGATGCCGGCTTCTTTGCAGGCATCTGAAAAGCCTGAATTCTCGGAGAGGAAGCCGTAACCCGGGTGGATGCAGTCGGCGCCGGTTTTGCGGGCAGCATCGAGTATGGCGCCGGCATTCAGGTAAGACGCGGATACTTGTGCCGGGCCTATGCAAACGGCTTCGTCTGCCAGTTCGGTGTGCATGGCGTTGGCGTCAGCCTCGGAGTATACGGCGACCGTGCGGTATCCGAGGGCTTTGGCGGTGCGAATAACGCGGACGGCGATTTCGCCCCGGTTCGCTATTAGTAGTTTTTTTAGCATGGTGCTGGTCTCTTGTTCGGTGCAGGGCCGCGAGTTAGGGAGGAAAAGGGTCTCCAGAAAACCGCTACGAGCACATCCATGTGCGCTTGTTTCCGGCCGTCCTTGGCCTCCAACATTTTCTGGAGACCCTTTTCCTCCCTAACTCGCTCCGCAATCAATGGGTCTCGTCTGCCCAGGCTGGGGCACGCTTCTGCATGAATGCCATGGTGCCTTCGTTGCCTTCGCCACCTCTAACGGCTGCAGCGAACATTTCGGCCGCGCTGTCGAGTAACCCGCTCATTGGTTCGTGCCCAACCCGGTGAAGCAGGGCTTTGGTTTCCGCCGTGGCGTTTGGAGCACAGTTGCGAACGCGCTCAACAGCGTGAGCCAGCATGTCTTCCAGTTCGACGTCTGATGATGCGACCTGGTGAACAATGCCCAGTGCGCAGGCTTCTTCCGCACCGATTCTCAAGCCGAGCAGCGCAAGCCGGCGGGCCTGGGTAAGGCCAATTCGCTCTACTACAAATGGAGCAATTTGCGCCGGGATGATGCCAAGGGAGGTTTCCGGCATGCCGAATTTGGCTGTGGGTCCTGCAATAGCAACGTCGGATACACAGGCCAGACCAAATCCGCCGCCCATTACTGCACCTTCGGTGATGGCGATGACGACTTTGGAGGATTCGTTCACTTGCTGGATCATGGCCCCAAAGGCGCGATTCAGAACGTAGAAAGGATCAGCTTCGCCTTCGCCGGTTTGTTGGTTACGGGCGCCGGCCAAGTCTTTGATGTCACCGCCAGCACAGAAGTGGCCGCCGGAACCGCGGATGACAACGGCGCGTATGCTGGTATCAGATTCTACTTCGGTAAAGATTGTGGACAGCTCTGCCACCATTTGCAGGCTCATGGCGTTCCGGGAGTCTGGCCGGTTGATGGTGACGTGCAGGGCTGGCCCCTGTTTTTCCAGAAGCAGTGTTTCGCAATGAGGCAAGGTTTCCATAAAACGACTCCAAGAATATTGTCTGGGACGGGCGGGGTGCCGGTCTTGCACCTAAGTTCAGCCTTTGCGCTTGCCAGGCAAGATGCCCATCATCTTGCTGATGATACCCAGCATGATTTCGTCGGCGCCGCCGCCGATAGACACCAGCCGAACATCACGGAATGCACGGGATGCCGGGTTGTCCCACATAAAGCCGTTGCCGCCCCAGTATTGCAGGCAGCTGTCGGTAACTTCACGTCCCAGGCGGCCGGCTTTCAGTTTGGCCATGGAGGCGAGTTTGGTTACGTCCTTGCCTTCAATGTGCAGTTCGCAAGCTTTGTAAGTCAGAGCACGAAGGGCTTCTACCTCGGTTTGCAGCTCTGCCAGACGGAAGTGAATCACCTGGTTGTCGATCAGCGGTGTACCGAAGGTCTTGCGCTCGCGGCAGTATTCAATGGTCTGGTCGATGCAGTTTTCCAGCGCCTTGATAACGTTGGCAGCGCCCCACATACGCTCTTCCTGGAATTGCAGCATCTGCATCATGAAGCCAGTGCCCTCGGCACCGATGCGGTTACGCTGGGGTACACGAACGTCATCAAAGAAGATCTGGGCAGTTTCCGAGGAGCGCATGCCCAGCTTGTTCAGGTGCGGGCTCATGGTAATACCCGGGGAATTCATGGGTACGATGATCAGTGATTTGTTCTTGTGGGGTTTGTCATCACTGGTGTTAGCCAGCAGGCAAATGAAGTCTGCCTGGGGGCTGTTGGTGATCCACATTTTGGAGCCGTTGACGATGTAATCATCGCCGTCTTTTTTTGCAGTGGTTTTCAGGCCAGCCACGTCGGAACCGGCGCCAACTTCACTCACACCAATACAGCCAATCATGTCACCGGCAATGGCCGGGGCCAGGAAGCTGCGTTTCAATTCGTCTGAGCCAAAGCGGGCGATGGCAGGGGTGCACATGTCGGTCTGTACGCCAATTGCCAGAGGTACGCCGCCACAGTTGGCCATACCCAGTTCTTCAGCTGCAACCAGGTTGTAACTGTAGTCCAGCCCCATGCCGCCGTATTCTTCCGGCTTCTGGATGCCTAGCAGACCCAGGTCGCCCAATTTCTTGAATATTTCTCGAATGGGGAACTGGCCGGCTTCTTCCCACTCGTCGCAATGGGGGTTAATTTCTTTTTGCACGAAATCGCGGACGGTTTTTCTCAGGGCTTCGTGTTCGGCTGTGAATTTCACTCTTTTTGTACTCCTGATAGTTAGTTCTTGCCTGCCAGTGTTGGAGCAGGTTCGCAAGCTTGGGTGGCGGGTGAGGGGACAGGCTTCCAGAAAACCCCTAGAGCCGGGCCACGCCAAATGTATTGGGCCGCAATTGACGGATATCGGCTTCGCGGCACACGTCGAGAACCAGAGCGACAACGCGCCGTGTATCCCGTGGATCAATCAGGCCGTCATCCCATAGCCGGGCTGTACCAAACAGGGCTGTGGAGCCGTCTTCCAGTTTCTTGGCTGTCGCCTGTTCAAGGAAGTCCAGGGTTTTCGGGTCTGGCTCTATGCCGCTTCGGCGCTGCTTGTCCTCCGCCACTATGCGCATCACCTTGCCGGCTTGGGCTGGGCCCATTACGGCGGTTCGGCTGTTGGGCCAGGCGAAGATGAAGCGTGGGTCCAGGCCGCGGCCACACATGGCATAGTTGCCTGCTCCGTAAGAGCCGCCGATCACGATGGCGACTTTTGGCACCCTGCAGTTGGCAACGGCTTGAAGCATTTTTGAACCGTGTTTGATGATGCCGTTCTGCTCGGAGTGGGTGCCCACCATGAAGCCTGTGGTGTTGTGCAGGAACAGAAGGGGCGTACCAGCCTGGTCGCAAAGTTGGATGAACTGAGCCGCTTTAGCGCTACCGGCCGGGGTGATTGGCCCGTTGTTGCCAATGATGCCTACGGAGTGGCCTTCGATGCGAATGGTGCCGCATACGGTTTGGTTATCAAATTCGTTTTTGAAGTCCATGAACCTTGAGCCGTCAGCAATGCGCGCCAGTATTTCACGCACGTCGTAAGGCTTTTTGGATTCTGAGGGAATAACCCCTAGCAGCTCGTCTGCAGGGTGCAGTGGCTCGTCCCATTTGAGCTCGCGCTGTACTGGGAATTGTTCGTTCCAGGGTAGGGCTCCCATAATGTTTCTGGCCTGGCGGATGCCGTCTGCGTCGTCTTCGGCCAGGTATTCAACGGTACCGGCAACCTGTGCGTGCATTTCCGCGCCGCCGAGTTCTTCATCGTCGGCTATTTCACCCGTCGCCGCTTTCAGCAAGGGCGGGCCAGCAAGGAACATCTTGGCTTTGCCGCGGATCGCGATCACGTAATCCGACAAGCCAGGTTGATAAGCGCCGCCGGCGGTGGCGTTGCCGTGTACTACGGTAACCTGCGGTAGCCCGGCGGCAGACATGCGCGCCTGATTGGCAAACCCGCGGGCGCCCTGCACAAAAATATCCGTGGCGTAGTTGAGATTGGCGCCGCCACTTTCGGACAGGGAGACGATCGGCAGTTTGTTCTCTTTGGCGATCTGCTGCAGACGCAAGGTTTTGTCCAGACCGGCGGGCGTAATGGTGCCGCCTTTGATGGCGCTGTTGCTTGCAACAACCAGGCAGCGGATGCCGCTAACGGTTCCTATGCCGGCGATGATACCGCCGCCGGCCATGCTGCCGTCTTTGTCATCGTGCATTTTGTAGCCGGCGAGAGAACAAAGCTCCAGAAACGGCGTGCCACGATCCAGCAAACGATTGATGCGATCCCGGGGCAGGAGTTTCCCGCGCTTGGTGAACTTTTCCCGTGCTGCCTCGGCCAGATCAAGAACCTTCTGCTCTACATTCCGAAAGGTCTGGATGTGCGCATTCATCGCCTCGTTGTTGCCGCGAAACTCGTCGGACTGGGGATTAATGTTGGTTTCCAGTGTTTGCATAAGAAATTCCTTAATCCTCGCTGAGCACTTTGGGTGTTACTGCCCGATGAAAGCCGTTGTAGGGCTCATTGTTTTTGGCTTTGGGGAAAGGCCAAACGCGCCCACCCTGTGACGCTGCACCATCAATGCGCAGGCAATCGCCACTGATGAATGACGCGCCTGGGCTGAGCAGAAAACAGATTGCTGAACTGACCTCAGATTCAGTTCCCATGCGTTTGATGGGCACGTTATCGCCAAGGCTGCGAATCCACTGCTTCATGTGTTCCGGGTAGTTGTCCATACCGCTGGAGGCGATCCAGCCTGGCGCAACCGCATTCACGCGAACGCCGGAAGTACCCCATTCCACAGCAGCTGTCTGGGTGAAGTTCACCATGCCGGCCCGAGCAGCGCCCGAATGCCCCATGCCGGGCATGCCGCCCCACATATCAGCCACAATATTCACGATGGCGCCGCCGGTTTTCGACAACGCCTGAGTGTAGGCCTCCCGCGCCATCAAAAAGCCGCCGGTAAGGTTGGTGCGAACCACGGTTTCCCAGCCTTTCTGGTTGATGCCCGCCAGCGGGGAGGGGAACTGGCCACCTGCGTTGTTGACTACACCATTGAGGCCGCCATGCTCGGCGATAATAGCTTTCACCGTTGCTTTTACAGACTCTTCCTCGCGGATATCACATACGTGAGCCGAAGCAATACCGCCGTCCTCAAGTATTTCTGCCTTCACGCTTTCAACTTTTTCGGCTTTACGACCGACCAGCGCAACCCGGGCGCCTAACGAGGCGAGTTCATGGGCGGTGCAGCGGCCGATACCGGAACCACCGCCGGTTACGATAAATATCTGACCCTTGAATAGGTCCGGGTGAAAAACGGATTGATAGCTCATAGTTTAAAAACCTTGTTCAATGTTCAGGCGCTAACCAGTCCGGAGGGCACTGGCACCGGAAATTCCAGTAACTGCTGGGCAAAGGCTTTGCCTTGCGGATCAATGCGCAGGCTGGCAACGCCACCCCCGCCTAAGCTGTGCTCCAGCAGGAAGTTGAATGCGTGGAGCCCCGGCAATGTCCAGCGAGTAACCTTGCCGGTTTCCGGGTTCAGTGTATGGGACATCCACTGGGCAACGGCCTGTTCAGTCAATGCCGCAGCAATAAACGGAACGAATTCCGGTTTGCGCGCAATAACGCCAATGTTGCTGTGGTCGCCTTTATCACCACTGCGGGCCCAAGCCAAGTCAATCAAAGGCACGGTGGTATCGGTCGCCGATGCGCCTTCAATTGAAGCTTGGTCCTTGATCAGGCCGGGCTGGAAGCCACCAGCGGAATCGACAGCAATGGGTGTTGCCTGGCCGTTCAAGTCAACAGAAACAGTCACCTTGCTCTTGGGAACCAGGCAAGAATAGAGACGAATCTTGGGCCAAACGGCAGGCCGCCCACCCACGATGCCGGTCAGGCCCGGTGCCATGCCGGTAGCGGCTTGTGCGATCTCTCGGGAGAAAAGCACCAGCGCTGCTTTCTTTGTGTGGGCCGCACTGATTTTGACAATGATTTCCCGGCTGCCCTGGCCGCGTCCCTGCTTGCCGTATGTGGCTTCCGTGCCCAGCAGTTCGATACTGGTTTCGGTGTAGTCCGGCAGGCCGCGCTCCTGGAACAGGCGTGAGGTTTTTGTGAGAATCGCTTCTGCCACTGCCTGGGCTTTTTTCGGGGCATCAATGCCTGCAAGCAGGAAGGTTGCGGTGCATTTGAAGCCATCTGGCCAGGTGCCAGAAACCTTGTAACTGTCGGTTGGCGGTAAGCCCAGGGCGCCGCGAACGGTTACACGGTCTGGCCCGCTTTCTATCAGCTCAACATCTGTAAAATCGCAGGTTACATCTGGCAGTAAATAGGCGCGGGGATCGCCAATTTCGTAAACCAATTGCTCTGCGACCGTGCCACGGCTTACCTTGCCGCCAGTGCCTTCCGGCTTGGTAATAACGAACTCGCCGTTTGCGCTGACTTCGGCAATCGGGAAGCCCATATCGGCGAATCCATCAGCAACGTCTTCCCAATCGGTAAAGTTACCGCCGGTAGATTGCGCTCCGCACTCCAGCAGGTGGCCGGCAAGGCTGGCTTGCGCCAGTTTGTCGTAATCCTTCCAGTCCCAGCCGAATTCGTGAACCAGGGGGGCGAGCACCAACGCGCTGTCTACCACTCGACCAGTAAGGACAATGTCTGCGCCCTGATCCAGAGCGGCGGCTAAACCAGATGCACCAAGGTAGGCGTTAAGGCTAACCATCATTGCGGGCATAGGCGCGCCAGAGGCCATTTCGGTAATGCCAGCTTTGCTCAAGGCCTGTTTCTGGGGCAGTAGATCATCCCCGAGTACCAGGGCAATTTTCATGTCTACGCCGGCTTTTTCGCACAAGGCTTGCAACGCGTCTCGGCAAGCTACCGGGTTCACTCCGCCGGCGTTGGTCAGTACGCGAATCCCTTTTGCTTTGATGTCAGCGAGCAAGGGGCCCATAACCGTTTCAACGAAATCTCGCGCATAGCCCTGGCTTGGGTCTTTCATCTTCTGACCCGCCATGATCGACATGGTGACTTCGGCCAGGTAGTCGGAGACCAGATAATCAATCTCACCTTTGTGGACCAGCTGCGCTGCGGCCGTTTCGGTGTCGCCCCAGAAAGCGGAGGAACAACCAATCCGGATAGTCTTCGGTGAATTCGTCATGTCTGTGCATCCTGTAGCTGTGTTGCCTTGGGTGTCACGAATGTGTGCCGGCAACTGTTGAACCGTTAGCCAAACAATACCAAGCAAGCGCTTGGTTTGTAAACAGGCAAATCTCAGGTAGAATGCAGATTCTTTGTAAAGCCGCTGGATACGCTCGTGAATCAAGAAAAAATTCTTCAGACACTCATCGCAGATAACCTGGTATCAGCTTCAGACAGTGCTCGTGGCCGGCTGCTTCGGGAGGCTGCGCGGTTGTTCCGTGAAAAAGGTTATGAGCGCACCACAGTAAGAGATCTGGCGGCTGCGGTGGGTATTCAGTCGGGGAGCCTTTTCCATCACTTCCGTACCAAAGAAGAAATTCTTAAAGCAGTTATGGTTGAAACGATCAGGCTGAACACAGCCGTGATGCAGGCTGCCATGAGTGAGGCGAATTCCAGTCGGGAGAAGCTAAGGGCGCTGATAAGTGCAGAGTTGGAATCCATTAATGGTCAGACCGGAGAGGCAATGGCCGTTCTGGTGTTTGAATGGCGCAGTTTGTCTGAAGCCTCCCAGGCCGAAGTGCTGGAGCTTAGGGATATATACGAAGCCTTGTGGCTGGATGTATTGAGTGGCCTTAAAGATGAGGGCGCACTGAACGCCGATCCATTTGTGGTGCGCCGTATGCTGACAGGTGCGCTGAGCTGGACCGTGACCTGGTATCGCCCTGATCGCGGTGGTCTGACTCAAGATGGTTTAACCGACCAGGTAGTGGCAATGCTTGGCCTGAGCTAGCACCTCAACCGACAGATCCTGGTGAGCACCGATAATCTATTCGTAATTTAATCTTCCAGTGCGCCCATGCGTTCTTTTATTTGAAGTCATTGTTTTAAATAAAAATATTTCCCGAGCGCGCATTACATTTCAGGCCATTGGCCTGATCGGCATGAGGGAATCGGCAAACGAGCCATTCTTGTAGGACACCTTTCAACGCACTCTTGCGACCGGAACTACAGAACCGACTATGTTCCATGCTGATAAAAACAAAGCAAAGCAGGGTGAATTAATGATGTCCATACTGGCAAGTCATGCAGGCCGTCTGTTGGCGGTACGCAGTAAACTGACTTTACTGGCAACGGTAGTTTTGTTTGCCGGGTGTTCCGCAAACCCCATTCACAAAATCACTGGGACTGTACTGACGGGCTACGCTGAGGGTGAAGCTACGCCTTACGTTATGCAGATGTCCGACCCGGAAATGGCGTGCGCCCTTGGGGAAGGCCTTGATCCCTTGCTCTATTCTTTTTCGCGGATTAATGATGCTCCGGATACTAGCGGCTCGCTCTTGATGCTGTTGGCTGCCAATTGCACGGAGTATGAGGCCTGGGAAGCTGAGCTTGCCTACTTGCGGGCAGATTATGCGGGCAATGTCCCACTTGCCAAGGATGCCCGAGAGCGATCCAAACGCCTATACGCCGTCACGGCTGAGCGCCGTTTGGTGGCATTCCGCAGAGCCATGGCGGCCTACGATTTTGATCCTGCCAAAGAACCCCTGGATTGCCCTTTTCTGTTTAATGAGCAGGACGAAATGACGTTCCTGCTTGGTTTGCTGACGGGTTTGCAGGCAGTTGTGAATGATGCCAACTCAGGCGCCCGTGCTGGAATACCACGCAACATAGCTCCTCAGGCTGAGCGCGCAGCAACCTGTATTGATAACGAAAAAACAGGCGGGCTGCCCAACGCCGTTCGTGCCTTAGTCTGGCTGCTTTTGCCTGATACCCGTCCGGAGCTGTCTCCCGACCCCTGGACGGTGCTCGAAAACAGCTCCGCTCTTGGCGTGAAGGCGGGTATGCGAGCGTCAATGGCTCTCGAAGCCGTGGCTGCAGAAACCTTCGGTCGCACGGATGTTCTGGCTGACGTCATTCGCCGTTTTGCCGAGGCTGACGATACCATTGAGGTGTGGGACAAGTACCGCTTGGCCGACCATGTGGCCGAATACATTATCCGGTTTTCCTCAGACAAATACTGGACAGCTGAATACGGTTACCGCACGCCGCAGGCGTTCTTCGGCAAAATGAGCCCGGAACGCAGTAACGAAAACGTTGAAACCATGAGCCTGGATGGTCTGCTCTAAGCGAGCAACTCCGGCGCCCGTGTTCGGTCGCTTAATGAACTCAATATAAACAAAAAAATGACCCGGAGGTCGTTATGATCCGCAAATCCCTTGCTGCCCTGACACTCGCTGCCATAGCGCCGTTGGCATCGGCTCAGACCGTTAAAATGTGCGTGTTTGATGTGATTGGTGCGAACGGTGACATGTTCAACATGGTTAAGGACTATGCACTGGAGATGAAATCCCACGGCGTGGACTTTGATTTGAAGCCCTACACCGATGAAGGTGTTGCCGTGGGCGATTTCAACGCCGGCCAATGTGACGCAGTTGCTGCGACTGATCTCCGTACCCGGCCATTTAACCGCTTTACGGGAACGGTGAGTGCCGTTGGCGCACTGCCTACCTACGACGACCTTGAAACGCTTCTGGCGACACTGGCCCAACCCAAAGCTGCGCCGCTTATGAAGCAGGATGGTTATGAAGTATTAGGTATTGTGCCAGCCGGCGCCGGGTATTTGTTTGTAAACGACCGCAGCATGGATACGGCGGGGGATCTGGCAGGCAAGCGTATGGCGACGCTGGACTACCAGAAAGACGCTATTCATATGGTGAACTTTGTTAAGGCAACGGTAGTGCCTTCGGATATCACCAACTTTGCCGGCAAGTTTAATAACGGTTCTGTTGATACTGCATACGCACCTGCCTTCGCGTACGAGGCGCTTGAGCTATACAAAGGCCTGGGTGAAAAAGGTGGCATTGTGGATTACCCCTTGGCGCAGCTCACTATCCAGGTCATCGCACGTGAAGGCGTTCTGGACGATGAAACCGCCCAGGCTGCTCGCCAGGTGGCATGGGGTATGTATCCGCAAGCCATGAACCTGATCAACAAGCAAGAAGAGGCCATCCCTGAAGAAAAGTGGATTCGCATTCCCGAAAAAGACGTTCAGGGATATCAGGAAATGTTCCGTCAGAACCGGATTGAAATGCGCGACGGCCTTAACAACGCACCCGATGTGTACAACCCAAAAATGCTGGGCCTGCTGAGCAAAATTCGCTGCGCCAGTAACCCCTCTGCTTCGGAGTGCACCTCGGATAACCGGGAATAACAGGGCGGATTACGCATGAACTGGCGAGCATTAACCGCCCCTGGCGCAAGAGCGCTTTACCCCGTGCATAAAGTGCACGGGGCCATTCTTCTGTTGCTGCTATTTTTTACTCTGCTTCTGGGTATGGGCAATTCACTCCATTCGCGCCTGCTCTGGGTTGGCGAGCAGACATGGCCAAACTATTATCTGCTGAACCCGGATGCCACAGAACCCTCCTGTCGTCTGGAGATGAATGTGGATGCGGAAGTCCGCAAGCGGGTAGAGGCTTATAAGCCGGATCCGGACGATCTGTTTGATTCTCCGCCGAACCCTCAGGCCATTCGCACCTCTCTTGAGCGAAATCTTGCGCTGTGCGCCCAAAAACATGCCGCATACCAGAAAAATGCGGAGCAGGCTACGCCCGCACTGGGCGCTTTTAAGGCTTTTGAGCAGGGGCTGGCGACGTTTCTACTGGATAACATTGGGCTGACCAAGTACCTGTTCATCGCCATCTTTGCGATGGCTGCGGCAGTGGCAGCGATGGATGCCGAACACATTGCACTGCGATTGCCCAGAAACCGTTCAGAGTGGCGCTTAAGCCAAGCTGTACAGTTCGTGGTTAATGGCATGATGGTGTTCTCCATGAATGCCTACCTTGGCCGGCTGGCCAGCTCCCCGGGGGCTGAGTCTACGGTCATTCTCCAGTATGCCTGGACGGGTGTCTTCGGTCTGTTCATGGTGATCAATGCCCTGCGGTTTCTGAAGGTCCCCGAACACATAAGAGCTGGCGGGCTGGCGCTGTCCTCGGGTTTGGTGGTGCCGCTGTATTGCATAATGGGCCTGATTGCCATGAGCTACTTTTTCTTTGTGGATGGGTACGCTTCAGGGCTCGCTATTTACTTCGGCATGATGTCCAACCTGTCCTCGATGTTTATCAATATCGGGCTCTATGTTCTGGTGGGTATGGCTCTGAAGCAGACGCGCTTGCCAGAACTGCTGCTGAACGTTATCAAGCCTTACAACCTGCCTGCACCCATGTTGGCGTCGGTCATTATCTTTGCGACAGCCTTTCCAACGGCATTTACCGGAGCCTCCGGCATCTTCATTCTTGCTGTTGGTGGTGTGGTATACGATGAGCTGCGCCGGGCCGGAGCTGGGCGGCAACTGGCTCTGGCCACTACAGCCATGTCGGGAAGCCTGGGTGTAGTGCTCAATCCCTGCCTGCTGATTGTGGTGGTTGCGGCCCTGAACAAGGAAGTTACCACCACTGAGATGTACGATTGGGGCTTCTGGGTGTTTATTATGTCGGCCTCTTTGTTCACGGTGATTGTGTGCAAAACAGAAGGCAACTGGCGGCCGCGCCCGGCCCCGGGTGCTCTGAAGGCTTCATTGCAGCAGCTCAAACCGCTGTTGCCTTATGCAGGCCTGGCGGTAGCTGTCATATTCGCCATTTATGTAGTGCTTGGCCTGTCGTTTAACGAATACAGTGCACCGTTGATCCTGCCTATCGTGATGCTGGCCTTGGTGTTTCTTGATGCCGACAGCAGCAGCCGGGAAGCCAGCGAAACCCGTACGCAGGCGTTCTTGAGCCGAAGCTGCGCAGCGGCCAGCGATTCTGCCGTGCATATTGGCGCCTTGCTGGCTTTGATTGGCTTTTCCATTTGCCTGGGAGGCATTCTCGAGCGCTCTGATATCGTTCAGGTTCTGTTCCCGGAACACCTGACCAGCCCTTGGCTTGCGATGCTGGTGATTGTGGTTATGCTGACAGCCATAGGTATGGTGATGGATCCCTTCGGCGCAGTGATTCTGGTTTCTGCAACCGTTGCACAGCCAGCGATTCAGCTGGGCATTGACCCATTACACTTCTGGATTGTTTGCCTGGTAGCATTTGAGCTGGGCTATCTCAGCCCACCAGTGGCGCTGAACCACTTGCTTACCCGGCAGGTTGTAGGTGAGAGCGAAGTGCTGGCGGCCGAGCGTGTTGGGTCTTTCTGGCATCGCTACGAGCGGTTGTTGTTGCCCATAGCGGTAATGGGGCCAACGCTGTTGCTGGTGGCGTTCGTACCCATGTTGTTCTACGCGACTTGAGGTTTACCTGTGCAGTCAAAGCCGTCTCCGGAATGTCCTGAGGCGGCTTTTTTTATATCTCGGAAACCAGGTAAGTGTGTTTGCGCGATCCTTAGCATCTGGCGAACCGCGGGAGGCGTATACTTGTAGACTGATCAATAACAGAGGTTACTGCGGATGTCGGTTAACTCAAAGGCAACGATGCTTTTCAGGTATTCCATTCTTGCGGGTCTGCTTGCGGCTCTGTGGGGCTGCGACGGAAGCTCTGGAAGCATGGGGCCAACACCCGCGAATATTGCGCTTTCGGGCAGCATTGCCATTGAAACCGGAACCCGGGTAGACACAGACAGTGCGGACACACTGGCGCTGACCCCGTCTCCGTTTCCCGGGCCTCAGCTTCTGCCCCGGGAATTCATTCTTGCGGGTTATGTTAGTGCCCGTAACGGAAGGTACGCCGGCGTGGGCGGTCTCTCCGGAAGTGTCTTCCCGGCAGACCCTGTTGATACCTTCTCCTTGTCTCTGCGCGTAGGGCAGAGCATTTCCCTTCGGCCGTTCTCAACCATTCAGGGGCCCTCGCCGCTGACCTTCTCCTTGCTGAGCGGAGGCAATGTTGTAGAGGCTGTGTCCACAGGCAACCAGTCGGACCCGGTTCGGATTTCGTTACCGGATACTGAAACCGCAGGCACCTACAGCCTGAAGGTGGAGGCATCGGGCTCTGAGCCCATGCTCTATATTCTGTCGACATCCGCAATTGGCAGTGCGTTGACTGCCGGGTTCAACTGGCCAGACCATGATTTTGCTGATGCCGAGGCAATTGTTGTGCTCAGGCAGGATAAGAGCCAGGCGTCGATGCGCTCATCTGTGCCGCAAGGGGACATGGAACCCAAAATGGAGTTGGCTCCGGGTGTCTGGCTGGTAAAAGCACCGGCACAGGCGGTTCGCAGTAGCGGGGTGAAAGCGAAAGAGTCGACCCTTGGCTGGATCCGGACACTGAATACGCGCCCGGACGTTGTCTCGGCTACGCCCAACTACACAATGCGGGCCATGGCGCCAACACCCCTGAATGAACCGCTAAATAACAACGCCTCTGTCGGGCAGCAGTGGCATTATGAATTGATCAACGCTCCGATTGCCTGGCAGATAGCTAATGACGGTGGGGTTGGCGTGACGGTCGCGGTGATGGACACGGGACTATACGGAGCGCCGGGAAACTGGCACAGCGAACTGAACGCGAACGTGGTTCAGCCTTTGCCTGCCGGCACTGATTTTGTGTCGGAAGCATTTGATAATGATGGTGTGCCAGGCCGTGACAGCAACCCTTCGGATCCCGGAAATTCGGTTGGAACCAGCGTGTTTCATGGTACCCACGTGGCAGGAACCATCGCCGCGGAGGTGAACGGTGCAGGCGGGGCCGGGATTGCATATAGCGCCTCGCTACTGCCAGTGCGGGTTTTGGGTGAGGGCGGTACAGGTTCGTCAGCGGATCTGCTGGCGGCATTAAACTGGGTTGCTGGCCGCTCCGGCGGAGCGCCCCTCGCTGATATCGTTAACCTGAGCCTCGGAGGCCTCCCTTTTCAGCCACAACTGAGGGACGCCATCAATTACGGAGCCAGTCGCGGTATCGTGTATGTCGCCGCGGCGGGCAATTCCGCATCCGCAGTCGCGTCCTACCCTGCTGCGTATGAAAAGGTGTTTTCCGTAAGCGCCGTGGATGGGGCGGGTGTGCTGGCAACCTATTCGAACTTTGGTGACTGGATTGATTTGGCGGCACCCGGTGGTGATGCCAGCCGTGATGGCAACGCTGATGGCCGTAGCGATCTGGTTAGCAGTACCAGTGCTAGTGTTATAAATGGCACATTGAAGGAAACCTACATTGGCTTGCAGGGTACTTCCATGGCAGCGCCCCATGTGTCTGCTGTCTTTGCGTTGATGAAGAGCCTCGATGCAGGGCTGGGTCACGAAGAACTGAGTAAATTGTTAATGGCCGGGGAATTGACTTATCAGGATTGTGGCGGTGAAACGTGTCCCAAGACCAGGGAGCGTGGTTGGGGCCTTCTTGATGCCGGCAAAGCTGCCTTGGCCTCAACTTCTATGGTGCCAAACCTGTTAGGATCTTCGCCCGCCATCGTGAGCCTGTCCACGGAAGGGGGGGGGGCTTCTGCGAATGTGGAGCTGAACGTATATGGCAGTAATCCGGGCGGTATCACCATTGAGTCTGTCTCTGTAAGTGCACCCTGGGTGCGGTTGGATTCAGCTCCGGCCAGCGGCGCTTTTGGAACAGAGTTCCTTATCACTTTAACGTTGCTTCCGGATGAGCTGGAACCAGGGGTGTCGGCACGCACGCCCGTTGTTGTGGCGTATAAAAGTGACGAGGCTCGCCGGCTGGAAATCCCCGTGATAGGCCAGCGGGTAACGGATCAGCAGGCACGGGATGCAGGCCGGCATTTTGTGTTGCTGGTGAGCCCCGAACCCGAGAATGATTTTTACACAACGGTTGCCCAGACGACTGTGGTGGCCGAGAACGGACACTACCGGTTTACATTTGTGCCTGATGACGGTGTTGAGCCCAAAAGACTGAATGAGGTTCCGCCAGGTAATTACATTCTGGTTGCCGGATCCGATCTGGATAATGATGGCCTGATTTGTCATGCTGGCGAAGCCTGCGCGGAGTACCCGGTGGCCGGGCTTCGACAGGAAATCACAATCAGCCCGGAGAAATCTGTAACCGGCATAGAAATGACAACCAGCTACTCCCGCCCGTCGGCATCGGCTGCAACACCGGATATACTGCCCCGCCCCGGTTTCAAGGGCTACAAGCTAATACAGGGGCGTGCGCCGGGCACGTCAGGCAGCGAGCCAGCACCCAAACTCATTGGAGCAGAGCGTTGATAGCTGTATTCAGAAAGATATTTTCAGGCGTGCCTGCGGTTTGTGTGTTGGCAGGGTTCGCATTGCTGGGCGCGTGCGCGTCTTCAGGTATTGCCGAAGACAAACCGGATGCGCCTCTGGCACGACAGATTACCCAGTCTGCCCATTGCGGTCTAACGGGCCCTGGACTGGCTTACGCTAAGACCCCCGAGGGATTACAGCAGTTGCTTGAGCTGCCGGCCCAGAATATGGCTGTTCAGCAATTACGGCAGGTGAATCTTGAGAAGGAGCACCTGTTATTTGTCACTCTGGGAGAAAAACCAACGGGAGGGTTCAGTGTCAGCCTGGCTTCCGCTTCTGCAGAGAACACAAAAAGCGCCTTACGGCTTTCCATGGCAGTGCGCTCGCCTGCGCCTGGGATGATGACCACACAGGCGATTACGTCGCCCTGTGTGGTGGTTGCGGTTCCGGCTACTGAATGGCCTGAAATACGGGTATCAGGTATCCGAGACAAGGATCTGGTTTTCAAGCCCTGAGGCCGTTGTATTTGGATTACTTGGCGGCGCATCGAACCCACTTCCAGATACTCAAGCATCACCGACAAATGATCGAGCGGCTCGCGAAAACCCGCCGATGATAAGCACCCTATAGCACCTGCTCGCACTAGCCAGTAATCAGCCGTTGATCTTTGGCTGCGAATCCCTAAGCTATGGGAACGAATTTTTCTTCCTGCGGAGCCACGTCCATCCTATGAGCGAGCAACAATACAACGCCGATGCCATTGAAGTACTGAGTGGTCTGGACCCGGTGCGTAAACGCCCAGGCATGTACACAGATACCAGCCGTCCAAACCACCTGGCCCAGGAAGTGATTGATAACAGTGTGGATGAGGCTTTGGCAGGCCACGCCCGCCGTATTGATGTCGTGCTATACGCAGATGGGTCTTTGAGTGTTGAAGATGATGGCCGGGGTATGCCGGTTGATCTTCACAAGGAGGAGGGGCTGCCCGGTGTTGAGCTGATCCTGACGCGGCTGCACGCCGGCGGCAAGTTCTCTCAGGGTAATTACAACTTTTCGGGTGGTTTGCACGGCGTAGGCGTTTCGGTGGTGAATGCGCTTTCTAAACATCTTGAGATAACCGTAAAGCGCGACGGCCAGCTTCATCGCATGACATTTGCCAATGGCGACAAGGCCTCTGAGCTGGAAGTTATCGATACCGTTGGCAAGCGCAACACTGGCACGCGCATCAAGTTCACACCGGATACCACGTATTTCGACAGCCCCAATTTTTCTGTGAGCCGCCTGCGCCATAACCTACGGGCTAAAGCGGTGCTTTGTCCCGGTCTGACAGTGACCTTTAAACAGGAAAAAACCGGTGAAAAGGATGAGTGGTTCTATGAAGATGGGCTCCGGGATTATCTTCGCACCGCGCTGGTAGATATTGAGGCCATTCCCTTAGAGCCCTTTATAGGCAGCTTTTCCAGTAAAAACGAAGCCGTTGACTGGGCCATTCAGTGGCTTCCGGAAGGCGGTGAGGCGGTCATGGAAAGTTACGTAAACCTGATCCCCACGGTTCAGGGAGGCACCCATGTAAACGGTTTGCGAACAGGCCTTCTGGAGGCCATGCGTGAATTTTGCGAATTTCGTAGCTTGCTGCCAAGGGGGGTTAAGTTGTCTCCAGAGGATATCTGGGAGAGGGCAGCCTATGTGCTTTCATTCAAAATGCAGGAACCGCAGTTTTCGGGGCAGACCAAGGAGCGTTTGTCGTCACGGGAAGCGGCAGGGTTCATTTCCGGTGTGGTCAAGGATGCCTTCAGCCTATGGCTGAACCAGCATACCGATGTGGCTGAAGCGTTGGCGGAGCTGTTTATCAGCAACGCCCAACGCAGGCTGAAGGCTAGCAAAAAAGTGGCCCGTAAGCGGGTGACCTCTGGCCCAGCCTTGCCTGGGAAGCTTGCGGATTGCTCCGGGGGCGACACCGCCCGTTCTGAGTTGTTTCTGGTAGAGGGGGATTCCGCTGGCGGTTCCGCCAAGCAGGCCCGCGATCGCGAGTTTCAGGCAGTCATGCCCTTGCGTGGAAAAATCCTGAACACCTGGGAAGTAGATTCCAGCGAAATTCTAGCCTCTCAGGAAATTCATGATATTGCCGTGGCCATAGGCGTGGACCCCAACTCGGATCAGCTTGCTGGCCTGCGCTATAACAAGGTTTGCATTCTTGCCGACGCAGACTCTGATGGCCTGCATATTGCCACTCTACTATGTGCTCTGTTCCTTAAGCACTTCAGGCCGGTTGTCGCCGCAGGCCATGTGTTTGTTGCCATGCCGCCGCTTTATCGTGTGGATTTGGGCAAGGAAACCTTCTACGCACTCGACGAACATGAAAAGCAGGGCATCATTGATCGCATAGAAGCCGAAAAGCGCAAAGGTAAGATTTCGGTTACCCGCTTTAAAGGGTTGGGGGAAATGAATCCTCTGCAACTCCGTGAAACCACCATGGCCCCGGATACTCGCAGACTGGTTATGCTGACTATTGAAGAAGGCGACGATACCGATAGCCGCATGGACATGCTTCTGAGTAAGAAGCGTGCGTCGGATCGCCGGTCCTGGCTGGAAGCCTACGGCAACATGGCAGATGTAGCTGGCTGACCATTATTCGTTTTAGATATATCAGAATAATTCATTATTCCTTTTAAGTATTCTTAAAACTCGTTATTCTTCCGGTTTTCTGACCGGGAAGAATCGCAAATGGACTGGCAAGGCTGGTTTGCTCTGGGTATGGCAGGCGCCGCTCTGGTACTCATGAGCTCAGGGCGTTATGCACCCCATCTGGTAATGATGGGGGTGCTTGTTGTGCTCAGCGCCAGTGGCATCATTTCGGCCGATCAGGCATTGATGGGCTTCAGTAATACAGGGCTGATCACTGTCGTGGCGCTGTTTGTGGTGGCGGCCGGCATTCACCACTCTGGTGGGGTCGATTTGCTGGTCAGATACGTGCTGCGAAACCCCAAGACCGTTCGTTCGGCTCAGGCGCGAATTACCCTTCCAGTTGCGCTGTTAAGTGGTTTTCTCAACAACACCCCGGTTGTGGCAACCATGATTCCAGCCATTCATGCCTGGTCTCGTAAGATTGGCATTGCCCCGTCCAAGCTTATGATTCCCCTCAGCTACTCCGCTATTCTGGGCGGTACTCTGACGATGATCGGCACCAGCACCAACCTGGTGGTTAACGGTCAGTATGAGCAATTGACCGGCGAGGCCGGGCTTTCCATTTTTTCCATCACCGCTGTCGGCTTGCCGGTAGCCGTTCTTGGTATTGCGGCCATCTTGCTGTTTATGCCCCGGGCGCTTCCAAATCGTGAGGATAGGCATAAGTTTGGCTCCATGAGGGAGTTTACTCTGGAGGTGGCTGTTGCTGTTGATGGGCCGCTGGTTGGGAAAATGGTAGGCGAGGCCGGCCTGAGGGAGTTGGAGCGGCTCTACCTGGTAGAGATTGAACGTGATGGTAGCGTGGTGACAGCAGTGCCTTCTGAGGAGCGCTTGTGCGGTGGCGACCGGCTTGTGTTTGCCGGTGACACTCAGGCGATCTCCGACCTGCTGCGAATTAACGGTATTGTGCCTTCTGTGCATGCGGATGAGCCCAGCTTGAGCCAGGATCGTGCAGAGCGTTGCCTGATGGAAGCCGCTTTGTCTCCGCAATCAGAAGTATTGGGTTTGACGATTCGCGACGCGCGATTCCGGGAGCGATACGGAGCGGTTGTTTTGGCGGTCGCCCGGGGTGGCAGCCGAGTATCAGGGAACCTGGGTAATATTCGTCTCAAGCCGGGCGATGTGCTTTTGCTCGAAGCCCGGCCGGCGTTTGTAAGCCGTCAGCGCTACAACAAGGATTTCCTGCTTATAAACGACCTGGGAACAGAGGCCCCGAGGCACGATCGTGCCTGGCTATCCTGGGGCGTTCTGATTGTGCTGGTGGGGCTTGCTGCCTGTGGTGTTCTCAGTATGCTGAATGCGGCCTTGCTGGGCGCGGCACTGATGATTCTTAGTGGCTGCTGCTCTGTGGGCCAGGCGCAGAAATCGGTGGATGTGCCCGTCGTTCTTACCATCGCCGCTTCATTCGCCTTGGGCGCAGCTCTGCAGGAGACCGGGGCTGCCAGCTATATGGCGGGTGCTATCCTAAGCCTTAGTAAAGGCCACGTCTTATTGGCTCTGTTCATGGTCTATTTTTCGGTGTCTGTGCTCACAGAGGTTATTACCAACAATGCAGCGGCCATTCTGGTCATACCAGTTGTATTGTCGATGACCAGTACCATGGGGGTTGAGGCGGAACCGTTTGTCATCGCCGTGATGATGGCGGCGTCGGCCAGCTTCGCGACACCCCTAGGCTATCAGACCAATATGATGGTGTTTGGCCCTGGTGGTTACCGGTTCGGAGATTTCGTGCGCGTTGGTCTGCCAATGAATGTGTTTATTGGTTTGGTATCAGTGGCAGTAATTGCACTGGTGTACGGAATTAGGCCCAGCTAAGCACCGGGCCAGAAGGATTGGCGAGGATGTCGCAGCAAAGCACCCGTTGTTCCCCATTGTGGGTAAAACAAAAGGACAGGGTTACGCACATATAGGCCCCGGTTACGCAAAGGTAGGGGGCGGTTACGTGGAGTTTGCCGGGCTGGGCCAGTGCTTGCCTCAGATATTGTTGCCGATACCAATCTGCCTTGCTAGTGCTTTCAAGTGGCTTGAAGCGCGGATCCAGGCTTCGGGTTCCGGTATCCGATATCATCGTCTCTTCAATCTGAAGCCCGTTCTCATTCGCCAGGTAGCAGCGTGAGACAGTGGCGTGTTGCAGCAGTGCGCCGCAGGCCTGACTCATGGTAGTGCTTGTTTGAAGTGACGCAGTGACCGTTTGAAAATCCTTCCAGAAAAAGTCGACCAGTTGGCTTGTCGGGCTCCGAGTGATCTGATGACGAGCCTTATACTCCTGCAACAGTAGGTCAAAGTCTGTAGAAGCATTGCAGAGCTGGCTTAGATCTGTAGTGGGCCGGCAAAAATAAAATCCTTGAACAAAGTCGACCCCGGCATCAATGGCGATCATGGCCTGATCGCTGGTTTCTACTCCCTCCAATAGAACCAGGCATCCGGATTGGTGCAGCAGAGAGACAATACCGTTCAGTATCTGCCGTGCCTTGTGATCTTCGGTCGCCCGGGTCAGCAGTTTTCTGTCCAGCTTGACGATGTCTGGTGACAGGTTCCAGATGCGCTCAAAGTTTGAATGCCCTGCACCAAAGTCATCAATGGCTGTCAGGCATCCCAGTTTCCGGTAATAGGCAACCGTTTCGCGCAGGCGATCCGCATCGTCAGTTGGCTGTTCCACAATCTCGATAACAATTCGATGAGGTGGTAACTGCGCCTTTGCCAGCAGGTTCCCAAAAAATGAATCAGATTGGCTGCCGCTGGTGATAACGCGGGGGGAAACATTCAGGAACAGCCAGTTGAGCTGGTCATGTATACCACTGTAGTTTCGGACATGCAGGTAACGGCAGAGCCGGTCCAGCAACAGGCTTTCTGTATCGGAAACGGGCAACTCGAAAAGGTGTATGGGCAGTACATTCGAGTTGTCCGGGTCCAGGGCCCGGATCAACGCTTCGTAGCCAACGGTTCGTTGGTGAGAAATGCTATAGATTGGCTGAAGAGCGGTTTTCAACGTCAGGCCGCGAAAATCTGCGGTCCAGGAGTTGCCGTTTCTGTGAAGCATCGGTGATAACAGGTCCATTTCAGGATCTGTCAGCGTCTCCGAGATTGCTGGCTGCATAGTGTGTTTCAAATGTTTGATCGAATACATCAGGTGCTACTGGAACCAGGCACTTGAACGAACACAAGTCAGCGTCGGCTGAGAATGGAAAAAGCCAGAGTAGACTGATAGTTAAGGGAGATTGCCAAAAAATGGAAAGCATTACCACCGTTTCATGACTAAACCGGAAACAGTGTGTGGTTTTGGGGGGTGGAATAGATGGAGTGTCGAGGTGGTTTTGGCGGCCCTTTCAAGAATCAAGAGCCGCCAAAGAATCAATTATTGCTCGGGATTACAACGGATTCGTCGAATTCAAGTTCCATGTCCTGTCCTCTCGTTCAATGAGGCCCCCGACGGGGCGTTTAAGCATAGGGAAAGTCTACTGGACTGATAAAATTCAACAATCCGTACAACCCGAATGCGACCAAAGTCAAGGTTTTTGAGCGCTAAGCTCACACGATCAAGATTTCTGATGATGGGTAACAAAACATTCCGATTTCCTTTGAGAATACGACTTCTTATACTTCCGCCCATGAATGACTAACAGGGAATGTGAGGCCCTAGTTGCTATGCAAATAAGCAATACATCTGTCAGCTATGGTTGGCTGGCTATTGTGGTCCACTGGACGGCTGCTCTGGCAGTGTTTGGCATGTTTGCTTTGGGTTTTTGGATGGTCGATCTGACTTACTACAATGAGTGGTACCGGCGAGCTCCGAATATCCACCGCGCCATTGGCGTCTTGTTGTTTGCTCTGATGGTTTTCAGGTTGTCGTGGCGGTTTTTTGCTACACCACCGAACTCGGTCGTGGGTCATAAGCGCTGGGAAGTTTACAGCGCTCGTGCCGCACACGGCTTGCTGTACGCACTGATTTTTGTGGCGATGGTAAGTGGCTTTCTGATTTCAACGGCTGACGGTTCGTCCGTGAGTGTGTTTGGCTGGTTTGAGGTGCCATCGGTGACTGGTCAAGTGAAAGGTCTTGAAGATACGGCGGGGTGGGTGCACTACTGGAGCACGTGGGCCCTGGTTGGCCTTGCTCTAATTCACGCGATTGGCGCTTTGAAACATCATTTTTTTGATCGTGACGACACGTTGCGCCGCATGTTGGTTCCCGCGCGTGGTGATAAATGATGGGTGTAATGCGGCCCTGAATTAGCGCGTTTAGTTTACTTAAAGGAGAGTTTCATGAAGAGATTATTGCTTGCATCTGCCGTTTCCGTGGCGTTGGTCGGAGGCGTTCAGGCCAATGAACACAGCGGCACTTACGCTTTTGATAACAAAGACACCCACCAGTTTATTACGTTTAAAATCTCGCATTTGGGGTATAGCTGGCTTTATGGACGCTTCAACGATTTTGATGGCCAATTTGTTTACGATGCCGAAAACCCTGAAAACAGCTCGGTAAACGTAACCATTGATACATCCAGCGTTGACTCCAATCACGCAGAGCGCGATAAGCACCTGCGCAGCAAAGATTTCCTGCACGTGGGTGAGTTCTCGGAAGCGAGCTTCAAGAGCAAGCGGGTAGAGGTTGATGATGAAGGTGAGGCGGATATCGTTGGCGACCTCACGCTGCGTGGGGTAACTCGTGAGGTTACTCTGGACGTGGAAATGCTGGGCCAGGGCAAAGACCCCTGGGGCGGTTATCGCATGGGCTTTGAAGCCGAGACCGAGCTGCGCCTTGAAGATTTTGGCATTCCGATGAACCTTGGAAAGGCTTCCGAGACGGTAGAGATTATTATCTCCGTTGAAGGCATTCGCCAGTAACTCTCTGCATCCTGCAATGACAGATTCCGGGGCTGGCCCCGGAATCTGTCTGTCTGCGTATCAGTTCTCGTACATACCTGTTATGTGTTGATGCTTTTTAAAGCATTTCGGCGCCAAGCCGACTGTCAGGAGTTTGTTGAGGCGCGGCAAAGGTGCCGTTGTCGCCAGAATTGAGCAGCGAAAATAACCAGCCCTATTAGCAGGCCGGCCCAAAGATAGGGCGCAGGAACCTGGAAGCTGCCGCTGATAGCGAATTCCACAAGAAGCATTAGGGCGACGGCTAACGCCGCATTCACCATTGCCGTAGCCATGGCTTGCCCGCAGGCTTTGATATTGGGTTTCATAGTGTTCCGCTCGTTTGAAAGGAAAACGGTCTTCTATTCATCACTGACAACGAGCATACGGCGCACGTTACAGACTCTCCATGCGGGAATTCCGCTATTGGAATCGATGATCTGAGGTCTGAATGAGAGGTTTTTGCCGATAAATCCGCAGGTTGTTGGTGTATCAGCTCGGTGCTCCATATAATGGCCCACTGCACCTGCTCCGTGATTATTCGGGGCGCACAAGGTAGCATCACAGACTTCTTCAAAATCAGGCAATACAGGCAAAAGAGGCATCCATGCCAGAGTTTCAGACGACGGATGAGGGCTTTGAGCGGGTATCACTCAGGGACTACACGGAAAAAGCCTATCTCGATTACTCCATGTACGTCATTCTTGACCGCGCGCTTCCTAATGTTGGGGATGGGCTAAAACCGGTTCAGCGGCGCATCATTTACGCCATGTCAGAGCTGGGCCTGAAATCTACGTCCAAATACAAAAAGTCTGCCCGTACTGTGGGTGACGTACTGGGCAAATTTCACCCCCACGGCGACAGCGCCTGTTACGAAGCCATGGTGCTAATGGCACAGCCATTCTCCTATCGTTATCCACTTGTCGACGGTCAGGGTAACTGGGGCGCTCCAGACGACCCCAAGTCCTTTGCCGCCATGCGTTATACCGAATCGCGGCTGGCCCGTTTTGCAGATGTGCTGCTCGGAGAACTAGGGCAGGGCACGGTAGATTGGACCCCCAACTTTGATGGCACCATGGACGAGCCGTCGGTGCTGCCAGCAAGGCTGCCCCATGTGTTGTTAAACGGCACAACCGGCATTGCCGTTGGTATGGCGACGGACATTCCGCCCCACAATGTCAGGGAAATAACAGCTGCCTGCATTCGGTTGCTGGATGACCCGGAGGCCACCGTTGACCAGCTTTGCGAGCACGTTAAGGGCCCGGATTTTCCAACCTACGCGGAAATCATTACGCCTCGCAAAGATCTACGCCAAATGTACGAGACCGGCCGGGGCTCGCTGCGTATGCGTGCCCGCTGGGTGCGAGAGACGGGCGAGATTGTGATAACGGACCTGCCGCATCAGGTTTCCGGTAATCGTGTGCTTGAGCAGATTGCACACCAGATGCAAACCAAAAAGCTGCCTATGGTGGCGGATCTCCGCGACGAGTCAGATCATGAAAACCCGACCCGGTTGGTTGTTGTGCCGCGTTCCAACAGGGTAGATCTTGACGGGCTGATGGCTCACCTGTTTGCCAGCACCGATCTGGAGAAAACCTACCGGGTAAATATCAACGTAATCGGAAATGATGGCCGTCCGGGCGTGAAGGGCTTGCGCCAGATGCTTACGGAGTGGCTGGCGTTTCGTCGTACGACGGTCACCCGTCGATTGCAGCACAGGCTGGATAAGGTACTGGCGCGGCTGCACATTCTTGAAGGACTTTTGATTGCCTACCTGAATATTGATGAAGTCATCCATATTATCCGCACAGAAGATAAGCCCAAAGCGGTCTTTATGGAGCGGTTCGGGTTGTCTGCGGACCAGGCAGAATCCATTCTCGAGCTGAAGTTGCGGCACCTGGCCAAGCTTGAGGAAATGAAAATCCGCGGTGAGCAGGATGAGTTGGCTATAGAGCGGGATGAGCTTCAGGCAATTCTAGGCTCCGAGGATCGTTTGCGTGAGCTGATCAAGAGTGAGCTGATGGCAGACGCCGAAACCTACGGCGACGATCGCCGTTCCCCCATAGTCGCGCGTGAAGAAGCCAAAGCCTTCAGCGAAAACGATTTGGTCTCTAACGACCCGGTCACCGTTGTACTGTCGGACAAAGGCTGGGTGCGGGCGGCTAAAGGCCATGATATAGATCCGGATGGATTGAGCTACAAAGCAGGCGATAGCTTTTCGTTAGCCGCGCGTGGCCGCAACAACCAGCAAACGATTTTTCTGGACTCCACTGGCCGGGCTTACGCCTTGATGGCTCACAGCTTGCCTTCGGCACGAGGGCAGGGGGAGCCGCTTACCGGGCGAATCAACCCGCCTTCAGGGGCGAGCTTTTCAGGCGTGCTTATGGGTGATCTTGCGCGTAAGACGCTATTAGTAACCGACGGCGGGTATGGGTTTGTAACCTCTCTGAATGACATGATCAGCAAAAACCGGAACGGCAAGGCGATAGTCAGTGTGCCGAAGGGCGCGAAAATCATGCCGCCGTTAATCATTCCCGCCACCGAAAATACCCTTTACTTGGGGGCTATTTCCAACGAAGGCAGAATGCTTATTTTCCCGCTTAGCGAGCTGCCTGAGCTAAGCAAGGGCAAGGGTAACAAGATCATCAGTATCCCCTCTGCACGGGTACAAAACCGTGAGGAGTATGTGGTTGCCATAGCCGTATTCGCTGAGGATGATCAGCTGGAAATCCGTGCGGGCAAACGCAAGATGGGGCTGAATTTTGCCGATCTTGAGCATTACATTGGAGAGCGCGGTCGGCGCGGGCACAAGCTCCCTCGCGGTTTGCAGAGGGTTGACGCAATTAATGTTATCCCTTCAGCTGCTCGGGCAAAGGAAGAGGACAGTTCTGAAAGCGGCATGGGCACAATGGACGCAATGGAGAACACCGACAGTGAGTGAACTTGTTCTTATTAACGTATCCGGGCGCGACAAGCCTGGGCTCACGTCGGAAATCACTGGCATCATGGGCCGGTATGATGTTCGGATTCTCGATATAGGTCAGGCGGTTATTCACGACCATCTGACCTGGGGCATTCTTATCGAAATCCCCGACGAGTCCAAGGCCTCACCTGTGATCCGTGACTTGCTTTTCCGTTTCCATGCTTTGGATCTTCAGGTCAGGTTTGCTCCTATTACCATTGAAGAGTACCACTCATGGGCTGAGGGCCGTAATCGGGCCTGTTACATCGTTACGCTGCTGTCCCGTGACATCAAGGCGGAACAGATTGCCAAGGTATCTGCCATTACTGCTCGCCACGGGCTGAATATCGACAACATATCCCGCCTTTCTGCCAGGCCCTCGCTCAACGCCACCAGTGACGGGATAGCCTGCGTGGAATTCTCTGTGCGGGGTACGCCGCAGGACCTGGAGCTGCTTCGGGCCGATTTTCTACATATCGCGGGCGAAATGAATGTAGATATCGCCTTCCAGGAAGACTCTATTTTTCGCCGCAATCGCCGCTTGGTGGTGTTTGATATGGACTCCACCCTTATTGAGGCGGAAGTGATCGACGAGCTTGCCCAAGAGGCCGGTGTAGGTGCTCAGGTTGCTGAGATTACCGAGCGCGCTATGCAGGGGGAGCTGGATTTCAGTCAGAGCTTTGCAGAGCGGCTTTCGCTGCTTAAGGGGTTGGATGAAGCTGTTCTGGAGCGGGTTGCTAGCCGCCTGAAGATGACTGAAGGCGCGGAACGTCTGATTCGAAGCTTGAAAGCACTCGGTTACCGTACAGCGATTCTCTCTGGTGGTTTTACCTATTTTGCACAGCACCTTCAGAACAAGCTGGGCATCGATTACGTGTACGCCAATGAACTGGAAATTCTCGATGGAAAGGTAACCGGTGAGGTTTCTGGTCAGATTGTCGACGGTAAGCGCAAAGCAGAATTATTGCTGGAAATTGCCGAGAAAGAGCACATTTCTCGGGAGCAGGTCATTGCTGTAGGTGATGGTGCCAACGACTTACCCATGTTGAGCCAAGCCGGCCTGGGCGTTGCGTTCCGGGCAAAACCGTTGGTTAAGGAGTCTGCCCGACACGCTATCTCGACGCTTGGTCTGGACGCTATTCTTTACTTGATTGGCTTCCGCGAAAGTGAAACCAATCAGGGATTGAAAAACGCTCAGTTGTCGCCAAAGTCGTAGTTCATTTCCGGAACTGGTGCCTGCAGGTAGTAGCCCTGAATGTAGTTCACGCCGGCTTGCCAGAGTGTGGCAAGAACGCCGGCATTTTCTACCAGTGGAATAATGGAGAGTTTGCCGGCACTTTGCAGGCTCTTTACCATTTCCTTTACCTGCTCTCGGGCCTCTTCATTCTTCTGAATTTCTTCCGTAAACGAGCCGTCAATCTTTACATAATCCGTATCAATGTGTTTTAGCGTATTGAACGGGTTCAGTGCGCAGCCAAATTGCGCAATGGACACTTTGCAGTGAAGCTGGTGCAAGGCCTTGGTAAGCTCCTTTGCTTGCTTCATATACGTGTTCGCGTCACCTTCGCGGATCTGGAAAATCAGCGAGTCACCGGGCAGGCGAGCGGCTTTCAGGGCTACGCTCAGCCAGGGTGTGAAGGTTTTATCCTGTATGGTTTCTGCCGTTACGTTAAGGAACATGCGGGTGTCGTTGCCTTTGGAGCGGTGGCTAGCCAACTGCTTTATGGTCTGCAGGATAACCCAGCGGTCGATCTTGATGGCGGTATCGCTTGGGCCCATAGGAGGCAGGAAGTCGTAAGGTGAGACTTCTTTGTCATCCTTGTCGAGCATTCTAACGAAGGCTTCGTAGTGTTCTTCGCCTTCACCGCGCAGGTTGATAATGGGCTGGAACAACAGCCGAAACCGGTTGTCATCCAGCGCCTTCAGTATCGCCTCAGTGGAGTTGCTGTCATCCAGTGTTTCGTAATCCGCTGGATTATAAACACGAATACCGTTGCCCTGGGATTGACCTTCTTGCTTGCGCACTTCCGAGGATGCAATGTGAGCCCGCGCCAGAAGCTCTTCCGCTTTTGGCGAGTTTTCAGTAATGGATGCAACACCGATACTTACGGTTAGTGGAACTGTACGACCGTTGATATCGAACAGGTACTCATCCACAGATTTGCGAACCTGCTCACACCGGCTGGCCATGGATTTTTCATCGCAAGGGAGGCACAGCAAACCGAATGCGTCATCACTTAGGCGAGCTAGCATCAGATCGTCTCCCGACTCTTTTTTCAGAAGACTGGCCAGGTCGCCCAGCAGCAGATCTGCGCCGGAAATGCCCACCTGGCTTTTCATGGTCATGAAGCTGTCAAGAGCGATATAGGCGAAGGCGCCGGTTTCGTTACTCTTACCTGCACTGGCAATAGCCTGCTCGAGTTCTTTCATCAGGTGTTGGCGGTTAAACAGCCCGGTAAGCAGATCCTGGCTGCTGATCTCCCGTAATTTTTCTTCCAACTCTGCATCGCTGTGTTCTGGCTGAAGCACAATCTGGGTGCAAGCTTCACCGTCATAGGTTGCAGCGGAAACCGACATGGTTACATTCAACTCATGATCATCGCTACGCTTTGCGGTGCAGTTGATCGTCATGCCGTCTTCGCCTTTTTCTGCGAAAGACTTCATAAAGGTTTTGTAGTGGTTCTGGCTCTCTGGGGTGAGCGTGTCGAGCACAGGAATGCAGATCAGGTCATCAATGTCGTCGTAACCCAGAAACTCCATGTACGACTGGTTGGCGTAAATGTGCATGCCGTCATTGATATAGGCAATAGCATCTTTAGAGCTTTCCAGAAGAAGCTGACATCTTTGTTCCGCTTCGCGCAGATAAGACTCCAGTGCGCGGCGGCGGCGGCGATCGTCGAGTGCGGTCAGCTCATGCTTTACTTTCAGTATCAGCAGGTCGTGGTGGTCGAACCTCACTGTACCCTGTGCGCCGGCCTTCATAACGGCCACAGTTCTTTCCCGGCTCTCTTCCTCTGTAAGAAACAGGCATGGAATATCTTTGTCCATGCGCCGGATCATCGCGAGCGCGTCATCCGCTACGAATTCCTGCTCGATATCCCGGGCCAGCAACAGATCCCAATTGCTGTTTTTCAGGGCTTCTTCCAGATCCTCTTCCGAGGTAATGCGGTGGGCTCTCGTAGCTTTCCCGGCATTTCTGAGCAGGCTTACCAAAGATTCAGCATCATTTTGCGAAGGGTCGAGAATCAGGAGATGTACGGTCGCGTTTTGTTTCTGCATTCCTAAAGCGTCTCGTAATACAGGTTGGCTGGGCCGGCCAAGGCAGAGAAATGCTCTGTCTTAGATACAGTATTTTCTGGAAACTGTGAGCTGCGAGACCGGGCTGTCGCTATCGCTGAATGATGCAGGGGTTGAGGCTTAATAACAAGTCTCTGGCGGATTAACGAGGCATCCGGCCAGAGATGTTCAGAGAGATGGCCACAGAGAATCAAAATCTTCTTCACTGGTGCCAACTGATGATGAAACGTTGGCTGGGACAGCGCTTTCTGTATTGATTTGTAACTTGAGTTCAAATTGGCTGACACTGCCGGTCGATGATACCTTTTTTGTTAGCTGGCCCTGATCTTCTCGGCCGTCGTGCAGCACAGAAACCCGGCTACCTGACTGAAAAGGTAGCCGGGGCGTAATCAGGGTAGCCGCCTGGTTGACGACGCTGATTTCAGGAAGCAGGAGGCCACGCAGATATTCACTGCTGTTTCCGACTTTCTGGATCAAGCGAACACCGCAAGGCGAACCGCTGGGTGCCATTAGTTCGATGCCAATCTGAGTACCCTGATTACGGATTTGCCGAATCCAGCGAACCACCGCAATACTCCAAGGGTGTGAGCGCTGCTCGCGTATACCAAGTATTTCGCCGGCCTGCATAGAGGGTGGAACACTGGCTTCCCATGACACGCAGTAGCCGCCAGGGCTAGTGTTTACCAACAGCGCTGAGTGCGATCTGGGCCGGTTCTTATCATTTACTGGCGCGGGTGTGTTCCCGAAGCTGCCGCGAAAATTAATGGGCGTGTCTGCAGCGTGCAGATGCTCACCGCTCGGTGCTGCGTCGTGGGCACCGCCCCAGGCGTCCTCGCGTTTGCGGGATGAACGGATGAAAACGTTCTCTTCATCCTCTGGGCTATTGTCATTGCCAGTTACGAACTCCGTAAACGATTTCTCTCCGGCAATAAAATAATGCGCAGCAGTTAGTCCAACGCAGATATCAAGCGTGCCTTGGCTGGCAATTCGGTTGAAGTTCCTCTTTGCCAGAATGCCCAGAGCCTGGCTAAGGTGAGTGAGTAGGTTTTCGTTGACATTGCCCGGTATTTTCAGTGTTTCCGGGGCGGGTTGTTGGCGGAGCCTTGCGTCCAGGCTTTCCGCAATCATGGTCGCCAATTCCCGGGTATCAAATCCGAAGCTCTCATTGCCGGGTTTGTGTTCCAGCAAGCTTCTATAGATTGGAGAGTTGTCGCTCTCCAGATTAACCACGAAAAGGCTATCGTCTCCGGTGGCTGGGCCACAGCTTGAATACCCCGTCCAAGACTCAAGCAGGTCATAAGCCTGAAGCAGTTCCGATTGCCTGAGCTGGTTGGGTCTGGCACAACCCAGCAGAAGCAGGCGTTTGTAACTGTCCGCGACAGTGCTGGACTGCCTTTGTTTTAGGCTGCTGTCTTCTACCGCAACCTCGGACAGCCTGTTGCGGTGTGCAAACCGGAACATGCGATGACATTCCAGCCAGCTTTGAGCCGGGCTCGGGCAATAGAGTTGATGAGAACGCAAAACAGTCGACGCAAGCTCCGACGTTGCCCGGTGAATAGCTGTGGCAACCAGCTTCCGGTTCTTGTCCAGCCCGCTATCGTCCAGAGCCTCTAACAGACACAGCTTGTAGCCACTGGCGAGGTGCAATTGAAGCGCCTGAGACAGGTTGGCAATTTTGCGTTGCTTCTCAGGTAAGGCGACCGCAAGTCCCAGGTAATGGCGTGAGAGCTCGTTGCACACAAAGTGGATTTTTTCGCGAATCAGTTCAAGGAATTGCAGGCGGTTTTGGGGCGCAAGAAACAGATGGTTGAGCTCAATGATCGCGTGATAGAGCTGGCGCGATACTTCACCAATATTGGCCATAGGAAGCTGTTTGGTCCACGATCTGAACGCCTTTGGTGTTGTATCGCAAAAAGACAGACTTGCCGTTTTTTGCTCGGGAACACGGAGATCTGGTTTGAGGATCGTGCCTTCCATGAATGTGCGCCAATATCAGAACAACGTTTCGTATTTCGGGAACACTTATCCGACACAACTCATACGCACTGCAGTACGCCAGTTGGTCGGGAAAACGCCGAAAATACATATTTTTACAAACTAGACGTTACTGGACTTTAAAATAGCAAGCCAGTGTAGGAAAGCGGAAATTCGTTTGTTGACAATGTTTGACATGTGATTTCGGGCCAGTTTGGCTAAATCGCCATTAAAAGTCTGTTGAGAACAGGTCGATAGGTGTTTTTGCCGGCTTGCCCGGAATTTCGCGAACCAGTCGAGGCACCAGAAACCCTGGTAGCCTGGATAGCAGCTCGTGGATCAGTAGCCGGGCTTCCTCGTCAGGAACATCAAAATGCTGAGCGCCAGACACTGGATCAAATGCATGAAGGTAGTAGGGCAGAACGCCGGCATCAAACAGTGCCTCGCTCAGGTTCTCCAGTATATCCGCATGATCATTGATGCCCCTGAGAATTACACTCTGGTTAAGCAGTGTTACGCCCGCTGACCGGAGAAGGCTTAAAGCCTGGCGGGTCGGGTTATCAATTTCTGCTGGGTGATTAATGTGCAAGACCATCACAACCGGCACCTGTGCGTTGCTGATCCACTTGAGCAATGCATCACACACTCGCTGTGGTATCACCACTGGAAGGCGGGTGTGCAGGCGTATTCGGCGGATATGAGGAATGCTGCTGATGGAGGAGGCCCACTGGGACAGCAGCTGGTCACTGACGGCTAACGGGTCGCCGCCGCTGAAAATAACTTCATTGATTTCCGGGCTTGCCGCGAGGGTGTCTAACACCTTTTGTCGGTCGGCCGGGCTCAAGCGCTGTTCATCGTACGGAAAGTGGCGGCGAAAACAGTAACGACAGTTAATCGCACACTGGCCGGTTACCATTAACAGGGCACGGCTGCGGTACTTCCGAATAAGGCCTGTGGTTTGAATGGCGCCGCCTTCTTCTAGCGGGTCGGCCACAAACCCGTCTGCCGACTGGGTTTCGAGGTTTAAGGGCAGTACCTGTCGTAACAGCGGGTCGGCCGGGTTTCCTTTTTCCATACGAGCCAGAAAAGGCTCAGGAACCCGCACCTGAAACAGTTTATGTCCCGCTTCTGCGCCGGGCCGCCAACTGTCAGCCGGCAGATCCAGCCGAGCCAGCAGTTCTTTGGGCGACGTTATGGAGCCAGAAAGCAGTTGTTGCCAACTCCGGTTATCATCGTCTGAAAGCTGGGCTTCTATATAGGCAGGGCTTCGCTGTATCATAGCGTCCTTTGAATTTTAAACAGCAATTTGGCAGGTGAACATTTCATGGCTTCATATTCTACCAACGAATTTCGTAGCGGTCTCAAGGTATTGCTGGATGGCGACCCTTGTATCATGCTCGAAAACGAATTCGTGAAACCAGGTAAAGGCCAGGCGTTTAATCGCGTTAAGCTACGCAACCTGATGAACAACCGGCAGTGGGAACGTACCTTCAAGTCTGGCGAAAGCCTGGAAGCGGCAGACGTTATTGAACAAGACATGGAATATCTCTACACCGACGGTGAGTTTTGGCATTTCATGCTTACCGACGGTTCTTTCGAGCAGTATCCTGCCGATGCAAAGGCCGTTAGCGATGCGCTCAAGTGGCTAAAAGAGCAAGACGTTTATACCGTAACCCTATACAACGGCGCGCCCCTGACCGTAACCCCGCCCAACTTTGTTGAGCTGGAAGTGGTTGAAACCGACCCAGGCATGAAAGGCGACACCGCACAGGGTGGCTCCAAGCCCGCCACGCTGTCTACCGGAGCCGTTGTGAGTGTGCCCTTGTTTATCACCATTGGCGAAGTGCTCAAAGTGGATACCCGTTCCGGGGAATACGTAAACCGGGTTAAAAGCAGCTGATTCTGATATGAGAAACCAGCCTGACTGGCAGCCAACTGCCGCCCGGGCAGCCCTGAAAAACCGTGCACAACAATCAGCCTTTGTGCGCGGTTTTTTTTCGCACCGGGATGTACTGGAAGTTGAAACTCCCGTACTTGGCCGCTGCGGCGTAACCGATCCTAACCTCGATGGCATATTCGCACAGGTGGACGCCCAGGGTGTTGAAGGCGGCTGGCTACAAACATCTCCTGAATATCATATGAAACGCCTGCTGGCCGCAGGCGTAGGGTCGATCTACCAAATCTCAAAAGTTTTCCGCAATGGCGAACGCGGCCGCCGCCACAACCCAGAGTTTTCAATGCTGGAGTGGTACCGCATAGGCTTTGACGACGAAGCCCTGATGGCAGAAGTCGCGGACTTGGTGTGCCGCTGGCTAAACTGCCCAAGGCCTAAAACTATAAGCTATCGCCAGGCAATGCTCGACTGGGCCGGCATAGACCCATTTATTATCCCTGATGAAGACCTACGCCAGCGCTGCCAGCAATGGCTGGAGCCAGAGCAGTTGGAAGGCCTCAGCCGCGATGGCTGCCTGGATCTGCTAATGAGCTTCGCCGTTGAACCCAACTTGGGCACCGAAACCCCGGTATTCATCAACCAATACCCAGCGTCCCAAGCCTCCCTGGCCAGAATCTCCAGCGTTGACGGCTTCGACGTAGCCCACCGCTTCGAGCTTTACATCGACGGCCTGGAGTTATGTAACGGTTATTGGGAACTTACCAATGCCCGCGAACAGCGTATTCGTTTTGAGGCGGACAACCGTCTGAGAGCCGATGCTGGAAAACCTGAAATGGGAATTGATGGAGCTTTCCTGGCGGCTATAGAGCACGGCTTGCCAGACTGCGCCGGCGTGGCTCTGGGTCTTGATCGCCTGCTGATGTTAAAAATGGACACCCGCGACATCGCAGATGTCCTGACATTCTCGCTAGAGAGAGCTTAAAGGTTTAGCCCTCAACTTGCCCAAACGCCTCACCCATGCGGACCAACTTCCCCGCTGCCTGCTCAGCATTCCAGCTAACGCTACCCTTGGGCATAACCATCACCACGGTAGAGCCCAATCGAAAACGCCCCATCTCCTCGCCTTTGGCAAACGAAATAGCACTCTCGCCCTCATAGGTAACAGCCTTCACGCCACTGCTATTGGGTGCCACAACCCCAGCCCAGGGCGTCTCAACGCTACCCACAATCATCGCACCCACAAGAACCAACGCCATAGGCCCGGCGGCAGTATCAAAAATACAAACAACCCGCTCATTTCGAGCAAACAAATTCGGTACATTTTCAGCCGTGACCGGATTCACCGAAAACAACTTGCCCGGTACATAAATCATCTCCCGTAGCTTGCCCGCCATAGGCATATGGATACGGTGATAGTCCTTGGGCGAAAGATAAATAGTAGAAAATTCGCCTTCTGAGAACGCCTCTGCCAAGTGGGTGTCACCACCAAGCAGCTCTAGCAGGCTGAAAGACTGTCCCTTGGCCTGAAAAACGCGATCGCCAGCTGCCCGCCCAATCTGGCTAATTGCGCCGTCTACCGGGCTTACCAAGGTGTTTTCTCCTTCGGCAACAGGGCGAATGCCGGGTTTAAGTGCCCGGGTAAAAAATGCGTTAAAACTGGGGTAAGCGGTGGGATCTGGTTCTGCGGCTTCGCTCATATCTACGCCGTAACGCTTGATAAACCACTTTACTACCCGGTTTTTGAGCGCAGGAGTGCGATCATTATCTGCCAAACGGCCGGCTGCGCGGGAAACCGCAAGCTGCGGAGTGACGTACTGACTCAGGATAAACAGCTTGTCGAACATTAAATGAGACCCTCTGTGCTCAAAGACGCGAAGTTTACCAAAAATAGCGACACAAGAGTGTTGCGCAGACGCAGGTATGTATAGAAATTGTTTCACAGCTTCGCGGATGCCGCAGGGGCTTGCTATGATCTGGGCTGAAAAATCCGTGATCGTATCCGGCGCCGGCCGATAACCTCAAGATAAAGGCTTATATTCTCCTCATGTTACTTATTATTGGCGCAGTTATAGTTGTTGCCAGCGTTCTGGGTGGCTACATGCTACATGGCGGGCACCTGATGGTGCTGTGGCAGCCTACCGAGCTCCTCATTATCTTTGGTGCAGCCATTGGCTCCTTCATCATTGCCAACCCGCTGCACATGGTTAAAGAAGTGTTCTCCGGCATCTTGCGTTTGCTGACAGGGTCGCCGTTCAATAAGTCCTACTACATGGATTTGCTGAGCCTGCTGTACGAGATTTTCGATAAATCCCGCAAGCAGGGCGTTATGTCCATAGAGGAAGATATTGATAACCCGGAATCCAGCGAAATATTCAGTCGCTATCCGGCCATTATGAAATCAAAAACGTTGCTCGATTTTATTACCGACTACCTGCGCATCATCAGCGCGGGGAATATGGCGACCCATGAGCTGGAAGGCATGATGGAAAATGAAATTGACAGCCGCCAGCACGAACTCGAAGAGCCCGCCCATGCCGTGAACAAAATTGCAGACGCTCTGCCGGGGCTGGGCATTGTGGCGGCGGTACTTGGCATTGTGATTACCATGAACTTCCTGAGCGAAGGTCCTGAGCGTATTGGCCTCAGTGTGGCCGCAGCTCTGGTGGGTACCTTCTTGGGCATTTGGATGGGTTATGGCTTTGTTGGTCCCACCTCCATCGCCCTGGAGCATGCCGCAAAATATGAACTCAAAGCATACGAGTGCGTTAAATCCGCCATCGTTGCCACGGTTTCAGGTCAGGCTCCGCAGATGGCCATAGAGTTTGGCCGCAAGGCGCTACCCACGGACAAGCGGCCTGGCTTTCAGGAACTGAATGATCACGTGCGCGCCAAATAGCGCAGCCTGAACCCGGAGCAGATTTGTGGAACAGCAGCCGATAATCATCAAACGAAAAAAGGTCATTGTCGCTGGCCATCACGGTGGTTCGTGGAAAGTGGCTTTTGCAGACTTTGCAACAGCGATGATGGCGTTCTTTCTTGTGCTTTGGCTCACTGCAACCGCAACGCCGGAACAGATAAAAGCTGTAGAAGGTTACTTTCGCGACCCTGTCGGCTTCACTGAAGGCGGGTCACCTAACCCGGTGGACCTTGAAGGTAGCGCATCCGTAATTAACGAGGCAAGCCCCGGTATGGACACAAGCCCCGAGGTAATCAGTGAGGATGTCGTTGATGCGCTGTCTGAAACCCTTGAGCAGCAGCGCATGGAAGAGCTGTTTGAAGAACTTAAAAAACGAATTGACGAAAACGAAACGTTGCAGGAGTTCAAGGACCAGCTATTGATTGATATTACCAATGAAGGGTTGCGCATTCAGATCGTCGATCGCTCCGGGCGCCCGATGTTTGATAGTGGTAAGGCGGAGCTAAAGTACTACTCGCAGGAAATCTTGTTCGAGCTGGCAAAAACCCTTGGTTCAGTAGATAACAAGCTCAGCATTACCGGCCACACAGACGCCACACCCTTCGGTGGTCGCCCCGGTTACACGAACTGGGAGCTCTCGGCAGATCGCGCCAACACTGCTCGCCGTGCACTGGTTGCTGGCGGTGTGCACACCCAGCAAATTGCGCGAGTAGTAGGGCTGAGTGATTCTATATTGTTTGATCAGGACGAGCCGAGTGCGCCGGTAAACCGCCGAATTTCCATCATCGTCCTCAACAAGAAAACGGTGAACAGTATTCACAACAGTGCCAGTGCCAAAGGCGCTCCGCTGATTGACCTCACAGTTCCCTCCGAAGAGGAGCAGGTAGAGGCCATGGAAAAGCTGGAGAGCGGCGAATGGCAGGAAGAAAAAACCGAACCCGCGCCGGGTGAGCTGAGCTGGTAGCCCGCTGGCTAGCCTTGTATCAGTTCGCTTTTAGTCCCCGACTCTGCTGTTCCGCCATGTCCTGAAGAATACGGTGAAAGCTTCGCAGCCGTTCCGGGCTGAGCGCTCCTGCCTCTGCTGCCGCATCTATGGCGCAACCTGGGTCACCCATGTGCCTGCAGTTACGGAACTTGCAGTAGCCGATCACCTCACGAATCTCACGGAAACCGTATTCGATTTCTTGCGGCGTCATATGCCAAAGGCCAAACTCCCGGATACCCGGTGAGTCAATCAAATCACCGCCCATGGGCAAGTGGAAGAGCTTCGCAGTTGTGGTGGTATGAATGCCTTTACCGGTGCTTTCAGAAACCGCGCCCACGCGAATCGCTTCATCTGGCATCAGAGTTTGAATAATCGAAGACTTACCAACCCCCGACTGGCCTACAAACGCGCTGGTTTTGCCTTTCACCAAGGCCTCGACCTCTGGCGAAGGTCCGCCATTGAACTGCACTGCCGACGTGCGAACAATCTCATAGCCCAACGTCGCATAGCGCGACAGTAAAGCGTCAATCTGTTCGCGATTGCGATCGGTGATCAAATCCGTCTTGTTCAAAAGAATAACCGCCGGAATATCTGTGGTCTCAGAAGCCACCAGGTACCGATCAATCAAGTTGTCATGGGGTTCCGGCTCCGGCGCAATCACCAAAATAATGTGATCAATATTTGCCGCTACCGGCTTCACCGCACCAAAGTTATCCGGCCGCTGCAGCAAATTATCACGCTCACAGCGGGCAACGATCACACCGGTTTCATTCTTGCCGGGTCGCCAGACAACCCGGTCGCCCGTCACCAGGCTGTCGATATTCGCCCGAACAAAGCAGCGCAACACGTCACCTTTGTGCTCGCCCTCCAGAGCTTCCACATCAAGCTGTTGCCCATAGTGCGCAATAATCAGCCCTTGTTGCTCAGGCCCCAGCTCACCGGCATCCGCTTGCGCCTGAACCGACTTTTCCTTACGAGCTGCGCGGGTCGCACGCTCCTCCTGAACCTTCTTGATCCGGAATTGCTGTTGCTTGTTCAGTTGCCGTTTTGCCATAGGGTCTCAGTTAACACGGATGAAAGTTGTGACGTTGCTGTGCCATCATACGGGAATAATGAATGTTCGGCTTGAGGGAAATAAAATGTCAGCAGGTAACTACCTGGTTTGGATTGATCTGGAAATGACCGGCCTGGATCCGGAACAAGAACGCATCATCGAGATGGCCACTATCATCACTGATTCAGAACTGAACCTGGTGGCAGAAGGCCCGGTTGTCGCCATTAACCAACCTGACAGCCTGATCGAGGCCATGGACGAATGGTGCACCAAAACCCACGGTGAAAGCGGCCTGACCAAGCGCGTTCAGGAAAGCAAGGTTACGGAAGCCGAAGCCGAACAGCAGACCATCGCTTTCCTCAAAGAGCATATGGAAAAAGGCACATCTCCCCTGTGCGGTAACAGCATTGGTCAGGATCGCCGCTTCCTCGTGAAGTACATGCCCGAGCTGGAAGATTTCTTCCACTACCGCAACCTGGACGTCTCTACCGTAAAAGAGCTTGCCCGCCGCTGGCGCCCAGATGTACTGAACGGCGTTAAAAAGAAGGGGAGCCACCTGGCCCTGGACGACATACGCGACTCTATTAACGAACTGCGCCACTACCGGGAACACTTCTTCAAGCTATAGGCCGTGCTGCGCCAAAGCCCACTGAACATGCTCGCGGACCATATCAGAAGGATAGTCCGCGCGCTTTTTAAGGGCCTCAATCACCGGAATGGTTGAGGGCGCATTGCCCAACCCCACCGCCAGATTTCGCAACCAGCCTTCGTACCCGGTACGCCGAATAGCCGACCCCTCTGTCCGCTTCAAAAACTGCGCCTCAGTCCATAAAAACAGCTCTGCCAGCGAGCTATTGTCCAACTCATGCCTGGGTTGAAAATCATCTTCGCCGGTGGGCTTTTGGAACTTTTGCCAAGGGCATACAAGCTGGCAATCGTCACACCCAAACACCCGGTTGCCCATCAGCGAGCGTAACTCCTCCGGGATGCTTTCTTTCAACTCAATGGTGAGGTAGCTGATGCAACGTCGGGCATCTAGCTTGTGCGGCCCTACGAACGCATCGGTTGGGCACAGGTCAAGGCAGGCGGAGCAGCTGCCGCAATGATCGGTGTTAAAGGCTGGGTCAACTGGCAAAGGTGCACTGGTGAATATCTCACCCAGGAAAAAAAACGATCCTGCCTTCGGGTGTATCAGCATATTGTTCTTGCCGATCCAACCCAGCCCCGCCCTTTGCGCCAATGCTCGTTCCAGCACAGGTGCGCTATCTACAAAGGCGCGGTAGTCGTAACCGCTCACCGCTGCGTCAATTTTTTTCGCCAGAGAGGCCAGCCGCTTGCGAATCAGCTTGTGATAGTCGCGGCCAAGGGCGTAGCGAGTTATATAAGCATTCTCCCGGTTAGTAAGCGCTTCTTTCGGGCTGTCGGGTGTGGGCATGTAGTCCATGCGTACTGAGATAACGCGGGTGGTTCCGGGCACCAGGGAACTTGGGGTGTAGCGTTTGTCCCCGTGGTGCGCCATATATTCCATATCGCCCTGGTATCCCTTATCCAGCCAGTCCTGCAGGTGCTTGGCGTGTTCGCCGGTATCTGCAGTGGTGATGCCAGCATCCGAAAATCCGTGTTCCTTGGCCCATAGCCGGATAAGTGCTGGCAAATCAGCCAGTTCTGGAGTTGGAGATGTGTCGGTTTCGGTGGTGTTCATAAACGCCGCTGTTGTATCCGCCAGGCTGAAAGAGGGTGTACGGATATTTAATTTGATTAAGTTATGACCTTTTCTGCGATTTTGCTATGCTTTACAGATAGCTGGCCAATTTTCTTAAACCGGTTTCTGTAACGGGAGCAAAGGCTCATGCCACAGCATGCTGGAGGCAGTTTACCAGATGCGCTGTTTTCCGCCGATTCTGTGCGCCGTATCGATCAGTATGTCATCGAACAGCAGGGTATTGACGGTTTCGAACTGATGCAATCCGCCGCCCGTGCGGCCTTTCGTCGATTGGTTGTGCGCTGGCCTGGTGTGGAGCCTTTGCTGGTTCTCTGCGGAGCTGGCAATAACGGTGGTGATGGGTATTTGATGGCGGCGAATGCCGTGCGTCACGGTTTGACAGTTGACTGCATTGCGGTTTCCTCCACGGAAAAGCTCAGTGGTGATGCCTTCAGTGCCTGGCAAAAAGCGGTTGCGGATGGCGTAAAGGTGCGGCAGCTGGCAGACCTCAGTGAACCTGAGCTGACTTCGGCATTTGAAAACGTAAACCTTATTGTCGATGCCATGCTTGGCACCGGCGTTTCTGGCGCGCCCAGGGAGCCGTTTGCAGGCGTGATTGCACGCTGCAATCGCTCTGAGCTTCCTGTGCTTGCAGTGGATGTGCCATCCGGGCTCAACGCCACTACGGGGGCGGTCTTGGGCGAAGTGGTTAAGGCCACCCTAACCGTTACGTTTATTGCCCGTAAGGCCGGGCTGTATACCGGGCAGGGTGCTGCGGTGTGTGGCGAGGTGATTTTTGAGCCACTTGATGTCAGTGCGGGCGTGGCGGGGAGCGGCGAGAGCCCGGTAGCCATGCTCAGGCACTGGGAGTTTGTTCAGAGTTGGTTGCCCAAGCGCTCAGCGAACGCCCACAAAGGGCAGTTTGGCCATGTTCTGGTGGTCGCGGGGGATCGAGGTTTTGGCGGTGCTGGCCTGCTAGCAGCAGAAGCGGCAGCGCGCTCCGGGGCGGGGCTGGTTTCACTGGCAACGCGGCCAGAACATGTGACGGCCGCCTTGGCGCGGTGCCCATCGGTTATGGTCCACGGCCTGATTCACGGCTCAGAGCTGCCGGCGTTGCTGAACGCCGCAACGGTTGTGGTGTGCGGGCCGGGTGTTGGGCAGAGTTCCTGGGGGCAACAGATGCTGCAGCAGGTGGTGGAAAGCGGCAAGCCGCGTGTGTTGGATGCAGATGCCCTGAACCTACTTTCGTCCCGAGTAGCCGTGCCTGCCCACAACCAGATTCTGACACCGCACCCGGGTGAGGCTGCCAAGCTTCTGAATTGCCTGGTTCCGGAAATAGAAGCAGATCGGCTGGCCGCAGCCAACAAGCTGCAGTCTCATTACGGTGGCGTGGTCTTGCTCAAAGGCGCAGGAACCATTATCGCATCTGGCGAAGCAGCGGTGGATATTGCCGGTGGCAGCAACCCGGGCATGGCAACAGGCGGCATGGGCGATGTGTTATCGGGAATCATCGGTGCACTGTATGCCCAGATGATCGAATCACCTGTTAAAGCCGCTGCAATGGGTGCAGTTGTGCATCTTGAAGCTGCAAACAGAGCCTCCGTTGACAAAGGATACATGGGGTTGATACCCACCGACGTAATTGACGCATTGCCCCAAGTGTTCCGGGAGGCCGAACCGGCTAGCAATTGCCGTAAGGGGGAGAAGTGAGCATCGTCGGGAATGAGCGCAAATTCTTTCTGGAAGGCGAGGTCGAGACAGAGAAGCTGGGCAATAAGCTGGCCCGCCTGGCAAAACAATCGAACCAGGGGCTGATCGTGTTTCTCGAAGGCGACCTCGGAATGGGTAAAACCACGCTTAGCCGCGGCGTTATAAGAGGCCTTGGGCACAAGGGAGCCGTTAAAAGCCCGACCTATACCCTGGTTGAGCCTTATGAAGACCTGATACCACCGGCCTATCACTTTGACCTTTACCGGCTAGGTGATCCCGAGGAGTTGGAATATATGGGTATTCGAGATTACTTCAACGGCGAGAGTATTTGTCTTATTGAGTGGCCTGAGCGAGGCAAAGGCCTGCTGCCGCAAGCGGATTTGGAAATTCACCTTGAGCATCAGGGCGAAGGCCGCTCAGCTCTTGTGCGGGCGGGCTCTGAGCAAGGTGCATCACTTTTGAACGAATTGGAACGAATCGGGCCAGGCCATTAACGGGTCAAAACCGGATAAACAGGCAAGTTGTATGAGCAGACTCAAATTAATAATTAACACAGTTTTGATGCTAGTGCCTATGTGCCTGCTGGCGGTGGCCATGCAGGCGCACGCTGGCACTCAGGTGGAGGGCATTCGGATCTGGCCAGCCCCGGATCACACCCGCTTGGTGCTGGACACGGCAGGCAAGGTTGATCACAACATGTTTGCGTTGAGCAATCCCTCGCGCTTGGTGATTGATCTCAAAAACACACGGTTGAAAACAGATTTTAGCAAGCTGGATCTGTCTGGCAGCCCTGTCCGCCGAATTCGCAGTGCGCCACGCAATGGCACGGACCTGAGGGTTGTTCTTGATCTTGCAGGCGACATCAAGCCTCGGAGTTTCCAGCTTGAGCCCAATCAGCAGTATGGACATCGCCTGGTTTTGGATCTTATCGATGAGAGTGGCAGCCGCTTGGAGAAAGCGACCAAGCCAACGGTGACTCACGATTCCGCTGGCAAGCGTGATGTCATTGTGGTTATCGATGCGGGCCATGGTGGCGAAGATCCTGGCGCCATAGGTCCCCGGGGCACCCGCGAAAAAGATGTGGTTCTTAAGATGGCTCACATTCTGGCGGATATGATTAACAAACAGCCAGGCTATGTCGCCAAGCTCACCCGTACCGGAGACTATTACATAGGCCTGCGGAATCGCACCATTTTAGCCCGTAAATACAGCGCCGATTTGTTTGTGTCTGTGCATGCGGACGCGTTCCGTACGCCCCAGCCCAAGGGTGCTTCTGTGTTTGCGCTTTCTCAGCGCGGCGCCACCAGTGAAACTGCGCGCTGGTTGGCCCAGAGTGAAAACCGGTCTGACCTCATAGGCGGCACGGGTGGCGTGTCTCTGGATGGTCGGGACGACATGTTGGCCGGTGTGTTGCTCGATCTGTCCATGACCGCCAGCATCAATGCCAGCCTGGGCGTGGGTAGTTCCATATTGGGCAAGCTCAACGGTGTGGCACATTTGCACAAGCCGGGTGTGGAGCAGGCTGCCTTTGCGGTTCTCAAATCACCGGATATTCCTTCTATTCTTGTAGAGGCGGGATTTATATCCAACCCACAGGAAGAGAAAAACCTCTCTACGGACTGGTACCGTAGCAAGCTCGCTGGCGCCATCATGAAGGGCATCGATGAGTACTTCCAAAAGACGCCACCGCCGGGCACCTTATTGGCATGGCAGAAAAAGAACCGCCAGGGTGGTGGGCGCGTTGGCAGATATCAGGTTCAAAGCGGCGACACACTCTCTGGGGTGGCACGGGAAAACCAGACAACCGTGAGCGAGCTAATGCAGTTTAACGGCCTGAGGGACGACCGTGTTATGGTAGGGCAAACCATTCGTATTCCCTCATCCTGAACAAGAGGTAGCTCCGAAACATGCCCTCCATCCGATTGCTCTCGCCGCGGCTGGCAAACCAAATTGCCGCAGGCGAAGTGGTTGAGCGCCCTGCATCTGTGGTCAAAGAACTGGTTGAAAACGCGCTCGATGCGGGCTCTGACCGCGTTGATATTGAAGTGGAACAGGGTGGCGTAAAGCTTATCCGAGTGCGAGATGACGGTAGTGGCATTGCTGAAAGCGATCTGCCCCTGGCGCTCAGTCGCCACGCCACCAGCAAAATTGTCAGCCTTGACGATCTTGAGTCGGTCGCGTCTCTGGGGTTCAGGGGTGAAGCCCTTGCCAGTATCAGCTCTGTGTCTCGCCTTACACTGACTTCTCGCACGCAGGAGCAGGAGGCGGCCTCTCGAGTGGAAGTGGAGGGGCGTGACATGGACGCACGAATCTCACCTGCTGCGCACCCCGTGGGCACCACCGTTGAAGTCCGGGATCTGTTTTTTAATACCCCGGCCCGACGCAAATTCTTGCGCGCCGAAAAAACCGAATTCAACCATGTGGAAGAGTGCGTGCGTCGCCAGGCACTCAGTCGGTTTGATGCAGGCTTTACCTTGCGCCATAACCAGAAGGTTGTTCAAAATCTTCGGCCAGCGGAATCCATGCTCGACAGAGAGCGCCGTATTGGATCCCTTTGCGGGCAAAAGTTTATCGACAATGCGGTGGTTATTGATGCAGAAGCCACAGGTTTGCGCTTGTGGGGCTGGGTCGCCTTGCCCACTTTCTCCCGCAGCCAAGCCGATTTGCAGTACTTCTTTGTCAACGGCCGTGTAATTCGCGACCGTCTGGTTGCTCACGCTGTGCGCCAGGCCTACCGCGATGTGCTTTACAACAACCGCCACCCGGCGTTTGTTCTTTACCTTGAAGTAGACCCTGCCACGGTTGATGTAAACGTGCACCCGACCAAGCACGAAGTGCGCTTCCGCGACGGTCGCCTGGTGCATGATTTTATCTTTCGCACGTTGCACAAAGCGCTGGCTGACGTGCGACCGGACGATCATTATCGCGGCGCAATGGCCCAGTCTTTCGGTCGCGAGACTGCGGCTCAGGAAGGCGCGCCGTCCGCCGGAACAGTGCCGGCCCAACACCAGCCCTGGAGCGGGCAGCCTGAGGTACCGTCTTATGGAGGCCAGGCGCCGGCAGCGGGGTTTGGAGGGCAGGCTGCGCCACAGCAGGATTGGCGGGCCAGCGATCAGATGGCTTTCTACCAGTCCCTTGGTGGCGGTGGAGTGAGTACCCCGCAAGAGCCTGCCTCGTTTGGCGGCACGGCGGCCATGCCTCTGGATCAATCCGCTGGCACTGGCAGCAACGAAGAGCCGCCTCTGGGGTATGCCATTGCCCAGCTGCACGGTATTTACGTGTTGGCCCAGGGTAGTGCAGGGATGATCGTCGTGGATATGCATGCGGCTCACGAGCGCATCACCTATGAGCGAATGAAGCGTGCGTTGGCGGAGCAAGATCTTAAAAGTCAGCCGTTGCTGGTCCCCCTGTCCCTTGCGGTCAGCCAGAAAGAGGCGGCGCTGGCAGAAACCCACGGAGAAGAGCTGCAGCAGCTTGGGCTGCAAATAGAGCGCATAGGGCCCGAAACACTGGCCATTCGGCAAGTGCCCGCTTTGCTGCGAGGAGCTGATACTGAGCAGTTGGTGCGGGATGTTCTGTCTGATCTGATTGAGCACGGCCAAAGTGACCGGGTTGAAGCCGTTACTCATGAACTTTTGGGAACCATGGCTTGCCATGGCTCGGTGCGGGCAAACCGGCAACTGACCATACCGGAAATGAACTCTCTGCTGCGGGATATGGAGGCGACAGAGAGAAGTGGTCAGTGCAACCACGGGCGCCCAACCTGGACAATTGTCACGCTGGCCGAGCTGGATAAACTGTTTCTGCGAGGGCGCTAGGTTGTCATCAAGAGTGTCCCAGGCGACAAAGCCGCCCGCCATCTTTTTGATGGGCCCCACCGCCTCGGGCAAGACAGATCTGGCCATGGCGCTTTGCGATCAGTTGCCTTGCGACATTGTCAGCGTCGACTCGGCCATGATTTACCGGGGCATGGATGTAGGCACAGCCAAGCCTTCAGCCGATGAGCTGGCTCGGGCTCCTCATCGGCTGATTAACATTTGCGACCCAGCCGAAACCTATTCTGCTGCCGATTTTCGCCGGGATGCGCTGGTTGAAATGGGCCGGATTTCCGGTGCCGGGCGCATCCCGTTGCTTGTAGGCGGTACCATGATGTACTTCAAGGCCCTGCTGCATGGTATGTCCGGCTTACCCGCAGCCAGTCCGGAACTTCGCAAAACCCTTGAGGCAGAGGCTGATCGGCTTGGATGGCCTGCAATGTACGAGGAGCTGCAGGTCAGGGATCCGGTAGCGGCAACGCTTATTCATCCGAATAATCGTCAGCGGCTGCTGAGGGCTCTGGAAGTCATTCGCCTGACCGGTAGGCCGATTTCCGCTTTTTGGGAGGCGGATGGCAGTCAGCCACAGCTGCAAGAGGCGCGCCGCCATGGTATTGAGGATTACACCTACTATACTCAATGGCAGGCAGACGAAACTTCATCGCTTCCGTATACTCTAACGCAGCTTGCCATGGCGCCTCCCGAGAGGGCTGTGCTTCACGACAGGATACAGCGGCGCTTTTTGAGCATGTTGGAAGCGGGGTTTCTGGACGAAGTTCGGGCTCTGGTGGGCCGAGGTGACTTACACCCTGATCTGCCTTCCATGCGCTGTGTTGGTTATCGTCAGGCCTGGAGTTATCTGGCTGGCGACGATGATTATGACACATTTGTAAGCAAAGGCGTTGCGGCCACGCGTCAGCTGGCCAAGCGCCAGCTCACATGGCTCCGGAAGTGGTCTGATTTGAATTGGCTAAACAGCGAAGACGGGTTTATCGTTGAGGCAGCCTTGAAAAAAGTCAGACTTCACACCACATTTAGCACTGAATAATGACGAACTGCATTTACTAAAAAACAGGAGAATAAACATGTCAAAAGGGCACTCGTTACAAGACCCTTACCTCAATGCCTTACGCAAGGAACGCATTCCGGTTTCCATCTTTCTGGTTAACGGCATCAAACTGCAAGGGCAGGTAGAGTCTTTTGACCAATTTGTGATTTTGCTGAAAAATACTGTCAGCCAGATGGTCTACAAGCACGCGATCTCCACTGTCGTACCTGCCCGGAATGTGCGCATTCCTCAGCAGAACCCTGCAGGAGAAGATGAGCCTGAAGACTGAGTTGCCCGGATTTCCGGTATTGCCACCCGCGTTCCTGACGAGCCTTTGGGTTTTGATGGCCGCGGGTGTTTGTTTTTGTGACGCTAAAAAACCGACTGTTGCGGAGTTGATGCCCATTGTTTGAACGCCCAGATGTAGGTGAGCGAGCGATACTCGTCCACATCGATTTTTCGTCCCATGACGGCTCTGAAGATCCGGATGAGTTCCGGGAGCTGGTGGCCTCTGCCGGAGTTGAGGCGGTTGGAACTGTAACCGGGTCTCGCAAGCAGCCCAGCCCAAGATTATTTGTGGGGGAAGGTAAGCTTGAAGAAATCCGCGATGCGGTCACCCTGAATGAGGCAGATGTTGTCTTGTTCAATCATGCTCTCAGCCCCAGCCAGGAACGCAACATTGAGCGTGAGCTCAAGTGTCGTGTGCTTGATCGTACGGGTGTCATTCTGGATATCTTTGCACAGCGGGCCCGGACTCATGAGGGTAAGCTGCAGGTAGAGCTGGCTCAGCTCGACCACATGTCAACGCGCCTGGTTCGCGGCTGGACTCACCTTGAGCGCCAAAAAGGCGGTATTGGCTTGCGCGGTCCCGGTGAAACCCAGTTGGAAACCGACCGCAGATTGCTGCGTGAGCGCATCAAGTCGATCCATAAGCGCCTGGGTAAGGTACGTCGGCAGCGCGACCAGGGCCGCCGAGCCCGCAAACGCGCTGACATTCCGACGGTCTCTCTGGTGGGTTATACTAACGCCGGGAAGTCCACTCTGTTCAATCGGATTACCGCCTCCTCCGTTTATGCTGCGGATCAATTGTTTGCAACCCTGGACCCAACCCTTCGACGTTTGGAACTTCCAGATATCGGCCCGGTCGTAATGGCGGATACCGTGGGTTTTATCAAGCATTTACCGCACAAGTTGGTTGAAGCATTCCGTGCTACCTTGCAAGAGACGACCGAAGCCTCGCTTTTGCTACATATTGTCGATAGTTACGACAGCAGGCGCGATGAAAATATTGAGCAGGTTGAAGAAGTCCTGACAGAAATCGGTGCTGACGAGACGCCTGTACTTCAGGTATTTAATAAAATCGACTTGCTGGACAACTTTGTTCCGCGAGTAGAGCGCAACGAAGACGGCGTTCCGGTGCGAGCCTGGGTATCGGCCGTGTCTGGTGAGGGCCTGGATGGGCTCTATGATGCGATTGTCGAGCGTTTAGCCGAGGATGTTGTACACTATTTCGTTTTGCTCGGGCCTGCAGATGGCAAGCTTCGGGCGCTCCTGCACGAGGCGGGTTCAGTGCTCAGCGAAGATCATCGGGAAACCGGAGAAACGGTACTCGAAACCCGGCTTCAACACCGGGACTGGTTACAGCTGCTGAGCCGCGCTGGCAAGAGTGAAGAAACGGTACGCTTGGACACCGAGCGTACCTGAAACCTAAGCGGCTATTGCCGGGGCGATGATAAATCCCTAGTATCTGCAGCCATTCGACACGTTAGGAACGGAGAGTATTATGGCCTGGAATGAACCGGGTGGAAACCGCAACGACAATGACCCCTGGGGAAATGGTGGTGGTCGTCGCGGGAATGATCAGGGACCACCAGACCTTGATGAGGCACTGAAAAAAGGCCTCGATAAACTTAATAAGATGCTGGGCGGCAAAGGCAAGAAGTCGGGCGGCAGCAATGGTAGTGGCAATAGCGGTGGTTCAGGCGTCGCGGGCAGTTTTGGTGCCGTCCTCGCGCTGGCAGCCATTCTTGTGGTGGGCTACGTAATCTTCCAGTCGTTCTATACGGTAAACGAGCAAGAGCGCGCGGTGGTGTTGAGGTTTGGTGAATACTCCAAAACTGAAAGCCCTGGCCTGAGATTTAAAGTGCCACTTATCGACGATGTCACCCAGGTGCGCGTCACCAGTGTAAGAACCGCCAAATCAAGCGGTCAGATGCTAACCCAGGATGAAAACCTGGTTACTATTGATCTGCAGGTTCAATACCGTGTTGGTGAGGCTCGCGCATACGTGCTGAACGTTCGTGACTCCAACCAGGCGCTGGCGTTTGCGACCGACAGTGCCTTGCGCCATGAAGTGGGCAGTTCGTCTTTGGATGACGTGCTCACGGAAGGTCGTGCCGAACTGGCTGTTCGCGTTGAGCAGCGCCTTCAGGGCTTCTTGAAAGAATACGGAACGGGTCTTGAAATTGTTCGCGTTAACGTTGAGAGCACCCAACCGCCCGCAGCGGTTCAGGATGCCTTCCGTGAAGTTCAGCGCGCCCGTGAAGACGAGCAGCGCGTTAAGGAAGAAGCGGAAACCTATCGCAACAAAGTCGTTCCTGAAGCTCGCGGCCAGGCCCAGCGCCTGATTGAAGAAGCCAGCGCGTACAAACAGGAAGTTGTCGAGCGCGCCCGTGGTGAAACGGCTCGTTTCCTCGAATTGCTTGCTGTGTACCAAACCGCACCAACCGTAACCCGGGAGCGTATGTACCTGCAGACTCTGGAAACTGTGTTATCCAACAGCAGCAAGATTCTGGTGGACACCGAAAGCAGCGGCAATATGATGTATCTGCCTCTGGATCGCCTTACCCAGGGTGGGTCAGCGCGAGGTGGAAGCGGGTCTTCTGACGGAAGCGGCCAAATGGATGTTCAAGCCTTAACCGACCAGGTTATCCAGGAGCTACGAACCAGGCAGGACACTAATGTACGGAGGAGTAGATAATCATGGGACCTAAAGGTGTAGTGGGCCTTGCAGGCGCCCTGATCGTCGTCCTGCTGGTACTGTCGAGCGTTTTTATCATTCCGGAAACCCACCGAGGGGTTATGCTCAGGTTTGGTGAGTTGGTTGAAACCGACATCCAGGCAGGCATTCATTTCAAGGTACCGGTGATTGATCAGGTTCGCGAATTCGACATCCGCATATTAACCATGGATCTGCCTTCGCGGCAGTATCTGACGGTTGAAAAGAAGCCGCTGGATGTAGATTCATACATTGTCTGGAAGATTCGCAATGTAGACCAGTTCTACCGCGCCACAGGCGGGGATGAATTGCGCGCCCAGTCATTGCTGTTATCCAGAGTGGATAATGGCCTGCGAGATGAGTTTGGTGTTCGTACCATGCACGAAGTGGTGTCTGGCCAACGTGACCAGCTAATGCAGACGCTACGTGACCGGGTGAATGAAACGTCTGTGAAAGAGTTTGGTATCGAAGTAAGAGATATCCGGCTCAAGGCCATAGAGTTTCCCGGGCAGGTGAGCGAAAACGTGTATCGCCGCATGGCGGCTGAGCGTGAGAAGCTCGCTCAGGAATTCCGCTCACGCGGTCGGGAGCTGGCGGAAGGTATTCGCGCCGACGCAGATCGTCAGAAAACCGTGACTTTGGCGGAAGCATTCGCATCCGCAGAAGAAACCCGCGGTGAAGGCGACGGTGAAGCGGCAAGAATATACGCAGAAGCCTATGGCTCCAACTCGGAGTTCTACAGCTTCTATCGCAGCCTCCAGGCGTATCGGAATACATTTTCTGGCAAAGATGACCTTATGGTTATTGACGCCAACAGTGAATTCATGAGATTCCTGAAGGACTCCAAGGGCGGAAGCTAAAACTCGCTCTGCATGTCGAAAAACCGGAATACCCAGGTATTCCGGTTTTTTTGTGCCTGCCAACAGTGTAAAATCCCTCAGGTTTTGGTTCGGGTTTTTCTGCCCCGAATGTCACCCTAAAAACCTGCGCGCTTTCACTGCATAAAAGTGGGGTGCGCCGGATGGACAACGGAATCTCATGACAGTATCTGATCGCTGGTTGCTGCCGGACGGGGTGGAGGATATCTTACCGCCACTGGCCGGGCAGATAGAGTCCCTGCGCCGGGATGTAATGGATGCCTGCCAGCGCTGGGGTTATCAACTGGTAATTCCACCGCTTATCGAATACCTCGAATCCCTTTTTACAGGAACCGGACACGACCTGGAGCTGCAGACCTTTAAGCTGACTGATCAGCTGACAGGCCGCATGATGGGTGTTCGTGCTGATATGACTCCTCAGGCTGCGCGTATCGACGCGCATACGTTGGGGCAAGAAGGGATTACGCGCCTGTGTTATGCCGGGCACGTATTGCATACCCGGCCAAAGCATATGCTGACAGGGCGCACGCCTATTCAGGCAGGCTGTGAGCTGTTTGGTAGCGCGTCGGAGGCTGCAGATCTGGAAATTATCAGCCTGATGCTCGCTTCCCTGCGTGTTGCCGGGCTGCCAAAAGTTCACCTGGACCTGGCCCATGTGTCTATCTACGAAAGCCTGATTGGCGAGGCCGGGTTTGATCGGGACACAAACGCCGCAATTTTTGATGCCATGGCGCGCAAGTCTGTACCTGAGCTGGATCAGCTGCTGGGCGATTGCCAGGCAGGTTCAGCGGGTGCCCGCCTCCGGGAACTTGCCCGTGTTAGCGGTGGCCCCGAAGCGCTGGTTGAGGCGCGCAGAATACTGAGCGGTGCCTCCGACAATCTGAATGCGGCCCTCGATCAGTTAGATCACGTTGCACAGATGCTGGAGCGAGACTATCCCGAAGTAAGCTTCGGCTTCGATTTCTGCGAGCTGCGTGGTTACAACTATCACACGGGCTTGGTGTTTGCGGCTTATGCGCCAGGCCACGGCGACTCCGTTGCCAAGGGTGGCCGGTACGATGCAATTGGCAGTGATTTTGGTAGGGCACGCCCTGCCACCGGCTTTAGCATGGACATACGGGCCCTGGTTGCATTAGGCGAGCGTCAGGTCAATAGCCGCAAGGCGGTGTGGGCGCCCGCTCAGAGTGAGGTAGCGTTAGAGCAGGCCATCGCGGATCTGAGGCTGACAGACACAGTTGTTCGGGCCTTGCCGGAAGACGCCGGAGTAAATCCCTCGACCCGGGGCTGCGACCGAAAGCTGGTCAAACAGGGTGACCATTGGGTTGTTCAGAAGCTGGGTTGATACAGGATTAACGTCAGTAAACTCATACAGGTACATGTGCCAAATTTGCAAGACGCACGCCTTACCGTGTGCGCATTGAGAGAGAATCATGGGTAAAAACGTTGTTGTGCTGGGCACCCAATGGGGTGATGAAGGCAAGGGTAAGATCGTCGACCTGCTGACTGAAAAGGTCGCAGCGGTGGTGCGTTTTCAGGGTGGGCACAATGCGGGCCATACGCTGGTCATTGACGGCAAAAAAACGGCTCTGCATTTGATTCCCTCTGGCATTCTCCGTCAGAACGTTCAATGTTTAATTGGTAACGGCGTTGTATTGTCGCCGGAAGCCCTGTTGAAAGAAGTCCGTGGGCTTGAAGCTTCCGGCGTAGCGGTTCGGGATCGCCTGCGCATCAGCCTGGCGTGTCCGCTTATCCTGCGCACCCACGTGCGTATTGATCAGGCCCGCGAGCGCGCCAAAGGTATTGATAAAATTGGAACCACTGGCCGCGGCATCGGCCCTGCGTATGAAGACAAAGCCTCCCGCCGTGGCGTTCGTCTTGGGGATCTGCACAATCCGGCAGACTTTGAGGTAAAGCTGCGGGAGATCATGTCTTATCACAACTTCGTGCTCACGCAGTACTTCAAGGAAGAAGCAGAAGATATAGATGCGGCTCTGGAAGAGTTGAAGCAGATGGGCGAGGAGATCCTCCCCATGGCCGCAGACGTAACAGACTTGCTGCACGACTACCGCAAGCGCGGCGACGACATCATGTTTGAGGGCGCTCAGGGCTCTTTGCTGGACATAGATCTTGGAACCTATCCGTACGTAACCTCGTCCAATACCACGGCCGGTGGTACCGCGACGGGGTCCGGGTTCGGCCCACTGTATCTGGACTATGTGCTGGGTATTACCAAGGCTTACACTACCCGTGTTGGGGCGGGCCCGTTCCCCACAGAGTTGTTTGATGAGATGGGCGAGCATCTGGCCATTAAAGGTAACGAGGTTGGTACCACCACGGGGCGCTCTCGCCGTTGCGGTTGGTTTGATGCGGTGGCCCTGCGCCACGCTATCCAGATCAACAGTGTGTCTGGTATTTGCCTGACCAAACTGGACGTTCTTGATGGGTTAGAAACCGTTAGGGTGTGTGTGGGCTATAAAACGCCCAGAGGTGAGATTACCCGCCCACCGATTGGCTGCGACAGCTACAAGGATATTGAGCCTATATACGTAGACTTGCCGGGCTGGAGTGAGAGCACCTTCGGGTTGACCTCGCTGGATGAGCTGCCGGAAAACGCTAAGGCGTATATTCACTTTCTGGAAGAGCAGATTGAAGCGCCTATCGATATTATTTCCACCGGCCCTGACCGGGTTGAAACCATTATCCTGCGCCACCCATTTGGCGGCTAATAGGTAAGCGTTTAAAAACCGCCCTGCTTTAACTGGCAGGGCGGTTTTTTTTATGTTCAGGGCTTCTCCGCGATGATCGTTGCCCGCAGGGGGGCAGGGTAGCCTTCGATAGTTTTGGTGGGGTCTTCAGGGTCCAGAAAGTCCTGGAGGGAGTTGAACCGCATCCAGTCTGTGCTGCGCTGTTCGTCAATGGTGGTCTCAGACACATCCACAACCCTGGCGTTGCGAAAGCCGGTGCGGTCTAGCCAGCGCAGAAGCGTGTCGCAACTTGGCAGAAACCAAACATTGCGCATCTGCCCGTAGCGGTCTTCTGGCATCAGGCTGTGGCCTTCAGGGCCGTCTACAACCAGCGTTTCCAGTACCAGCTCGCCGCCACGGCGCAGCGTGCCTTTTAATTCCAGCAGGTGGTCGAGGGGCGATCGCCGGTGGTATAAAACTCCCATGGAAAAAGTAGTATCGAAGGCTTCAAGCCCTTCCGGCAAGTCCTCCATGCGTATCGGTAGCAGGTCCACCGGTACGTTGCCCAAGTAGCGCTTTACGCTGAGAAACTGGAACATGAACAACAGCCCTGGGTCAATGCCAATGACTCTTGCTGCGCCTTCACCCAACATGCGCCAGCAGTGGTAGCCAGAGCCACAGCCTACGTCCAGAATGCGCCTGCCGGAAAGGTCGGCAAGGTAGGGCGATACCCGATCCCACTTCCAGTCGGAACGCCATTCAGTATCAATATGGGTGCCGAAAAAGTCGAAAGGCCCTTTACGCCAAGGCATAAGCCCACGAAGCCCGACCTCAAGTTCCTGCTGCTGGCCGGCACTCAGAGGGCGTGGTGAGCTCAGGGTGATGGCCGAGGTGTTAAGCTCTGGGGTTGTTTCGGAAATAGTGGGGAGGCTGTCCAGTGCCAACTGCCAACGCCCCAAATCGCCGTGGGGGTTGTCGTCAAAACGATGGGTCAGTTGGCTCTTGATTCGTTCTGCCCAATGGTTCTGGCCAGTATCATCCAGCTCCGTCAGCAGTGCTCCGAAACAGGTTCGCCAGTCAAAATGCGCCATGGTTTGCTCGCTCTCCGTCTAAGGTTCAGTTGGCTTTGATCGCCAGCATGGATACGAAGTTGAAGCACTGATACCACACCAATACCCGATCAAAGCCTGCGTCTTTCAAACGTTGTTTGTGGGCGTCCAGTGTTTCCGGAATCAATACCTGTTCGATGGCGCTGCGCTTTTGGCTGATTTCCAGGTCGGAGTAGCCGTTGGCACGCTTGAATTCGTGGTGCAAGCGGGTCTGAACAGACTGTTCGCTTTCGGAGTCGAAGCGGATTTTCTCTGAAAGGATCAACACCCCACCAGGCAAGGTGGCCTTGGCGATTTTGCGCAACAGGCTGTTTCGTTGCTCCGGCGGGACAAATTGCAGTGTGAAGTTCAGCGTGGTGACAGACGCATTCGCAAGCTCTGTCTCCTGTATGTCCTCACAGCGCAGGTTTACCGGCAGTGAGTGGTCGTCCAGGGCGATATGATGCTCGCAGCGTTCTAGCATCGCTGCGGAGTTATCCACGCCCACCAGTGAGCAGTTGTCGAACCCAATACCATGACGCATGGCCAGGGTAGAGGCGCCTAAAGAGCAACCCAGGTCATAACAGTTCGAGCCCGCCTGGGCGTACTGTTCGGTAATCACCTCAATCATCGGAATGATAGTGGTGTAGCCGGGTACCGAGCGACGAATCATGTCTGGGAATACCCGGGCCACGGCCGCATCAAAGCGAAAATCATCGGGCTCTCGTTCTGTGGCAAAAAGCCGGTCTGTTTGTTGCTCCGGTGAGCGATCCGTCTTACTCATCGCTAGCGAGCTCTTTTGGCTGTGCGGGCCCGTCAGGTTCAGGTATTGCCGCCGGGCCGGTGGGAGAAGGTCGGTAGCAGCGTACACCACGGTTCTTGTAATCCACCAGAATACCCCGGAACGATGGGTCTACATCCGCCGCGATAGCCATGTAGCCGTTTTCACAAACTGCGTGGAGCTCGGAAGCTTTTGGCGACATGCGAAAGGTCTCACCTTCGGTGATGTGGATGGCCTGGAAGTCGCCAACCGGTACGTGATCCTTGTTGTCTGAGTGCTTGATGCTTCCGCTTAGTTCTAGCACAACGACCGTGCCTACGATGGCGACCAGGGCGGTCACAAACAGACTGCGGATGGAGTAACGGGCCTCGTTCTGGCTCATGCTTACCTCATTTTGAGCGTGAATGGATAATTAGTATTGACCGGGCAGTGTGATAGAGGGCGCTTGCAGAGCCCCCAGTTGTTCTCTTAGCGATAACACTTGATCCGACCAAAATCTGGGTTGCGCAAACCAGGGGAAAAAGCGCGGAAACGCCGGATCATCCCAGCGCTTCGCGAGCCAGGCGCAGTGGCTGATCTGCCGGTAACAACGCAATGGCTCAATTAAGTGTCTTTCCCGGCGATTAAAATCCCGGAAGGTTTCGTAGCCTTCCAGCAGCTCGCCTAGCTGCGCGCCGCGCTCGTGATCGTCACCGTTAAGCAATAGCCACATATCTTGAATGGCAGGGCCGGAGCGGCAGTCGTCCAAGTCTACAAACAGCATCTGCTCGTCCCGACACAGTATGTTCCCAGCGTGGCAGTCCCCGTGCAGTCGCAGTGTTTCAACCTCACCGGCGTCTTTGATTCGGGCGCTACAGTGGGTTAGTAAATCGGGTATCAGGCTGTCCCAGGCTGGCCGAAGATCCTTGGGGATCCAGTCACCCTCCAATAACAGAGCGTTGCTGGCCTCAATACCATCCATAAGCGATAGGGTTGCCCGGTGCTGGAATGGTTTCAGGGCGCCAGTGTTGTGAATCTGGCCTAACCATTGCCCGAGCCTGTATAGGGTATCGTTCACGCTTGTGTCTGGTGCCTGGCCTCCGCGCTGGTTGAATGCCGCGAACAGGAAATCACCGTGTTTTCCCAGCGTGTCGCCGGATGGCATAACCAGAGGCGCTACCACGGGCATACCTGCCTCTAGCAGCTCCAGGGTAAATTCATGCTCCTCGCGTATCTGCTCGTCGGTCCAGCGCCCGGGGCGGTAGAACTTGGCAATGACAGGAGGGCCTTCGTCTAGCCCAATCTGATACACGCGGTTTTCATAGCTGTTCAGTGCAAACAAACGACCACTGACTGCAAAACCGGCGTCTTCCATAGCATCCAAAATCGCATCAGGCGTCAGGGCGTCGTATGGATGGGGTGATACGTTCATGATAAAGCCAAGCCGGTTGATAAATGTGGGCCCAAGTATACCTGCTTGGCTGCGCTCTCGTAATGTGGAGCAGGGATGTTTCCATGGGTTCCTGCAAGGACACTATTGGGTTACGGTTATTTCCACAGGTTTGTGGTTATCAAGAACTGCCGGCAGGCAGATAACAGGTGCAGGTTTATAAAGTGACAAGCGAAATTCTGGAAGTGGATACTGCGGTGATCGGTGCTGGCGTTGTTGGGCTCGCAGTGGCTCGCAGCCTCGCTGAAGCGGGCCGGGAGGTGGTTGTTCTGGAGGCGGGTGATCGCTTTGGTGAAGGCATCTCGTCACGTAGCAGTGAGGTAATCCATGCCGGGATCTACTACCCGAAAGACTCCCTGAAAGCCCGTCTTTGCGTGGAGGGCCGCAGGCAGTTGTACGACTACTGCGAAAGCCGAAAAGTAGGGCATCGTAAATGCGGCAAGTGGGTTATCGCCACCCACGACGCACAAAACTCAACGCTTGAGGGTATTCAGCAGCACGCTGCAGGCAATGGTGTGCCTCTGGATTTGAAGGATGGTGCCGCCATCGCCCGTCGGCTGCCGGGGGTGAGTGTGAGCGCAGGGCTGTGGTCGCCGGAAACCGGCATTCTGGACACCCATGGCCTTATGCTCGCACTGCTCGGTGAGATGGAAGATGCGGGCGGCTCGCTTGCACTGCGTTCGCCAGTAGAGCGTGTCGAATCGGCTGCAGGCGCCCACACATTACATGTTGCTGGCCCTTCTCCGTGTCGGCTCAAGGTGCGAAATCTGGTTAATTCGGCTGGGTTAGGTGCCGTTCCACTGACAAAAAGTTGGGCGGGGCTGCCAGACGCACACAAACCGACGCAGTGGTTTGCCCGGGGTGTCTATTTTAGCTATAGCGGTCATCACCCCTTTCACAACCTTATCTACCCAGTGCCCGAGCCGGGCGGACTGGGTGTTCACCTTACTCTTGATCTGGCCGGCCAGGCGCGCTTTGGGCCAGATGTAGGGTGGGTTGAACAGGAGGACTATCGGGTTGATCCCGAGCGGGTGCACAGGTTTGCCGCAGGTATCCGGCAATGGTGGCCTGGCCTAGAAGTTGAGCGCCTTCAGCCAGCTTATGCGGGTATCCGGCCGAAGCTGAAAGATGCAAATGGCGGCTTTTTTGATTTCAGGGTAGATGGCCCTGAGGAGCACGGTATTCCGGGGTTGGTAAACCTTTTTGGCATTGAGTCGCCGGGGCTGACATCTTGCTTGGCGATTGCCGATATGGTCAGGGATAAGCTGTCTTAAACCGTGGGTTTTACCCCGGAGTGCGGGCCAGCGCCCAAATCTGAATATCTTGCGCCCCGGCATCCCGCAAGGCTCGCGCAAGCACCCGCATGGTTGCGCCAGTCGTGACGACATCATCTACAATGGCGACCCGTTCTGGCACCTCGGTACACACTTCAAACACACCTTCCAGATTGGCAAGTCTGGCCTCTCTGCCTAGCCCTCGCTGGGCCTGAACCCTCCGAACCCGGCGAACGACGCCAGCACCAACGGGAATATTTAGCGCCTCACCAACCTGTTCAGCAATGTCCCTGGCTTGATTGAAACCGCGCGTGCGCCGGCGTGCAGGATGCATGGGCGAGGGGATGAGTAGGTGCGGTTTCGCATAATTACCATTCTGAAGGGCATGCTCAAGGTGGCCTGAGAGGCCCGCAATCAGTGGTCGGGCAAATTTATGCTGCCGGCTGTATTTGTATCGGCTGATCATATTGTCGATCGGATACTGATACCGCCAGGGTATAAGGGAGCGATCAAATGGAGGTGGCGATTTCAGGCAGTCACCGCAAAGATGGCTGTCACCGGAGTGGGCTAGAGGCAGGGCGCAGCAACGGCAGTGCCACCGGTTAACCGGGAGATCGGCATGGCAAGGCCCGCATAAGCCGTTGATAGCATTAGGCGAAAGACAGCCGACGCACAGGCCCGTGGTGTTTTCCCTGTTAACCTTGGCCGACTTTAAGGTTGACAGCCAGCTCAGTCCCTTTATCATTTGGTTCATCCGTAAACCCAGCGACCGAAAAAGGTTAACAGGACTTCTAAATGACTGCCACAGCATTACGCCACGACTGGACACTTCCGGAAGCCAGATCACTATTCGCACTTCCTTTCAATGATTTGATGTTCCGGGCTCAATCGGTGCATCGAGAGCATTTTGACCCCAATGAAGTGCAAGTAAGCACATTGTTGTCGATTAAAACCGGCGCCTGTCCCGAAGACTGCAAGTATTGTCCACAGAGCGGTCATTACAACACGGGTCTGGAAAAGGAAAAGCTGCTGGAAATTGAAAAGGTGGTTGCGGAGGCCCGCGCTGCCCGGGAAAAAGGCGCGTCGCGCTTCTGTATGGGTGCAGCGTGGCGAAGCCCGGCCGCGAAGGATATGCCTTATGTGCTGGACATGGTTCAGCAGGTTAAGTCTTTGGGCCTGGAGACCTGCATGACTCTGGGCATGCTGAAGCCGGAGCAAGCAGCGGAGCTGGCAGATGCAGGGCTTGATTACTACAACCATAATCTGGATACCTCTGAGAAGTATTACAGCCACATCATCACCACACGCACCTATCAAGATCGGCTGGATACGCTGGAGAACGTGCGCAATGCCGGCATGAAAGTGTGCTGCGGTGGCATTATGGGGATGGGTGAGGATGAAGATGATCGGGTCGGCTTGCTGGTTCAATTGGCAAACTTGCCACACCATCCTGAGAGTGTGCCGGTGAATATGCTGGTGAAGGTGAAGGGGACGCCCATGGAAAATGTGGAAGATCTGGATCCGTTTGAGTTTATCCGTGTGCTTGCGGTTGCCCGGATTATGATGCCAGCTTCTCATGTGCGGCTTTCTGCAGGTCGGGAGAATATGAACGAGCAGATGCAGGCGTTGTGTTTCCTGGCGGGTGCGAACTCTATTTTCTACGGCGAGAAGCTGCTGACGACATCGAATCCGGAGGCGGATGCGGATATGGAGTTGTTCCGTCGCTTGGGTATTCGGCCAGAACAGCGGCAGCAGTGTGCAACTGAGGCGCAAGAGGAAGAGGTGATTGCCGGCGATTTGGAGCATGAGGCGACTCGCCACATGTTCTATGACGCTACTCGGGAATCTGCCTGACCTGCATTGGAGCGAGCAATATGCGGGATTTCGCGTCCGAACTAGAACAGCGAAAAGAGGCTGGGCTCTACCGGACACGCCGGCAAATTTCCGGGCCTCAACAGCCGGTTTTAACATCCGATGGCAACCGGCTGTTGTCGTTCTGTAGCAATGACTATCTTGGCCTGGCCAGCCACCCTGCGAATATTGACGCCCTCCGGAGTGCTTTGTCTGAAACCGGCCTTGGGGGGGCGTCATCCCATCTAATCTGTGGACACCATGAAGCACATCATCGCTTGGAAGAGCGTCTTGCGGCGTTCACTAAGCGCAGTTCGGCGCTGTTTTTCTCTACTGGATATATGGCCAACCTGGGTGTAATTTCTGCGCTGGCGGGGCGTGGAGATACGGTGTTTTCGGATCGGCTAAACCATGCTTCCATTATTGATGGCTGTATTCTGAGCCGGGCGAAGGTGCGACGGTATGCCCATGGGGATGTGGCACAACTTGCGGCCATGCTTTCTGAAACCTCGGGCCACAAACTGGTGGTGACCGACGGTGTGTTCAGCATGGATGGCGATGTGGCGCCATTACGGGCGCTGGCGCAGGTTTGCAAGGATCACCATGCGTTGCTTGTGGTTGATGATGCCCATGGTTTTGGTGTTCTCGGCCCGCAAGGGCGGGGGAGTGTGGCGGAGCTTGGGTTGTCGGAAGAGGATGTGCCGGTTTTGGTGGGAACGCTGGGTAAGGCTGCAGGCACCAGTGGCGCGTTTGTGGCTGGGCCGGCGGTTCTGATGGATTATTTGGTGCAAAAAGCCCGAACCTATATTTACACCACGGCGATGCCGCCAGCGGTGGCGTTGGCATCTTGTGCCAGCCTTGATTTAATTGAGCGGGACGATGAACGGCGCACACACTTGCAGGCGTTAATTGAGCGGTTTCGGCGAGAGGCCACCGCCCTGGGCTACCAGCTCATGGCATCGTACACACCTATTCAGCCCATCATGATCGGCGATAATTGGGTGGCTTTGGCGTTAAGCCAGGCCCTTGAGGAGCGTGGTTTGTTGGTTACCGCAATACGGCCGCCCACGGTGCCCGCGGGTGAGGCGCGTTTGCGAGTTACGTTTAGTGCAGCTCACTCCCATGAAGACCTAAGCTGTCTTGTTCAGGCTTTGTCGGACTGCCGGCATTTACTGGATACAGTGGGTGTTGCTTCATGAGCTTTTCGCCAAGGGTAGGGCGCCTTGTTGTAGTGGGTGGCTGGGGGGTACCGGTAGAAATGTTGGCAGAGCTGTATGAGTTCTGGCCTGGGCCTGTTGAATTGGTCTCTTTGGACGATGGCCTTCTAGCGCGATGCGATTCGGTATCTGAGGTGGCAGATGCGTTGCTATCAAGGTACCCCGAACCGTCGGTCTGGATGGGGTGGTCGTTGGGGGCGCAGGTTGTTATGGCGGCGGCTTGCAGGAATGCAGGAGCTGTTTCTGCTGTGATTACCCTCGCCGGTTTCCCCAGGTTTCTTGCCGGCGAGCATTGGCCCCATGGCATGTCGGTTGATCAGTTTGAGGCGTTCAGTCGCGATGTTGATAGGCAACGTGAAGGTTATTGGCAACGCTTTCTGCTTCTAATGATCAAGGGTTCTGCTGGCGCGCGCGCAGATCGCCGTTGGCTGAAAGGTTGGCTCAGTAAAGGGTCCCAGGTATCGCAGGAAAACCTGGTTAAAAGCTTGAAGTGGCTCGGGTATACGGACCAACGTGCACTGTGGGCTCGCGTTAGCCGGCCAGTGCTGCATATTACCGGCGGGTGTGATCAGGTTACGCCTGGCTGGAGTGATGGTATTGAAGCAACGCCCAAAACCCGTGAAGTCGTTGTGCCAGGAATGGCGCATTATCCTGGCGGCGCATTTGCGGCAGATTGTCGTAAAGCTATCGAAACATTCCTGCAGCCTTTGGCTAAGGGGGCATGGTGACTGGCCTGCCTGTGAGGTCAGCGTGCCTGGCCAGTAAAAAGGATATCGCTCGTGGCTTTGGCAAGGCACGGGCCACCTATGAAGGTGCGTCCCGGTTGCAGCGTTTGATGGGCAACACCATGCTAGAGGTGCTTCAAAGTCAGGTTGATTTAAACCGCGTACCGATTCGTGCTTTGGATCTTGGCTGCGGAACGGGGTGGTTTACCCGCAGGTTGGCGGGCCTTGGTGGTGTTGGCTCCGTTATGGGTATGGACCTTTCCCCCGGTATGGTTGAGCAGGCAGGCGCAAGTGAATTTCCAGACGTGGCCTGGGTTGTGGCCGATGCGGAAGCGATCCCCCTGCCGAACGAGAGTTGTGACCTGATATTCAGCAACCTCATGATTCAATGGTGCGCGGACCCTTCCTTGGTTCTGCGCGAGTGCCGGCGAGTGCTCAGGCCAGGGGGGAGATTAATGGTATCGACGCTTCTTGATGGCACCTTGAAGGAGTTGGATCACGCTTGGCAGCTAGCAGACCCGGGACAGAGCCATATTAACCGATTTGAGCAAGAAACCGCGTTTCGGGAGGCGGTATCCCGGGAGCTACCGGGCGCCGATATAGTGGCCAAAAACCTTCGGCTGCCCTGCGAGTCGCCTCTGGCTTTGGCGGCAGAGCTTAAACAGTTGGGCGCAGGCTATAAGGGTGCGGGTCGGCGCCTCACAGTGACAGCGCCAAACCGCTTGCGTGCCATGTGCCGACACTACCCTACAGAGCCTGAGGGTGGCGTGGTGGCAAGCTATGAGGCCGCTTGGGTTTATTGGACATGTCGTGAAGTCGGCGGCAACACAAACACGAGTAAAAGCGCGGGGCACAGCTACTAAAATGGCAAAAAAGACGTTTTTTGTGACAGGTACAGATACCGGAGTGGGTAAAACCATGGTGTCTGCAGCAATTTTGGAAGCCGCTAATCTCGCCGGCAAGCGCACTTTGGGTATGAAACCTATTGCCTCTGGCTGCGAAAGTACGCCGGAGGGACTGCGCAATGAAGATGCACTTATACTTCAGCAGGCGGCCAGCGAAACGCTTGCGTACGAACTGGTTAACCCTGTCGCACTGGCGCCCGCCATTGCTCCTCACGTTGCAGCAGCGCAAGCTGGGCGCGTCATGTCTGCTGACCGGCTGGTGGGATTTTGCCGTGGAATGCAAATGCGCCCGGCAGATCTACTGCTGATCGAAGGTGCAGGTGGCTGGCGGGTTCCGTTAAATGACCGTGAAACATATTCGGCCGTACCCCGGGAGCTCGGTGTGCCAGTGATTCTTGTGGTTGCGCTGAGGCTCGGCTGCATTAACCAGGCACTGCTAACAGCAGAGGCTATTCGTAGCGATGGGTTGACCCTGGCGGGTTGGGTGGCTAATCGCGCTGAACCGGAGGCGATGAGCTGTGAACAGGAATCCCTGGACTACCTTAAAGCGCACATTCCCGCCCCCTGTCTCGGCGTGTTGCCCTGGATTACGGGAGTGGAACCGGAGACCTTGGCGGGCTACCTATCTGTTGATGTATTGTTTGAAAATTGAACAGCAATATGGCCTAATAATGTCAATTAATGGTCACCGGAAGCGGCAGTCATGATCAATAATACGCTCGCAATTGGCATTCAAGGTATTCAGGACGGCATGTACGGCATGGAAAATGCCGCCCGTAAAATAGCTCGTGGCGGTGCTGATGGCCCGCAGGGCAGTGCGGAAGGTGCAAATAGCCTTGTTGAGCCGATTGTTGATCTAAAGCTTTATGAACGTAGCGTACAGGCGTCCGCACAGGTGGTGAAAGCGGCGGATGAAACCCTCGGAACGCTTCTGGACATTATGGTCTGAGTGGTGATCCTGTGAACTCACTTTCGTCGCCTCCGCTCATACCTCTCTCGCCCTATTCGCAAGCCGGTTCCCGGCCTAATTCTCAATCCAACCCTCAATCAACCCCCCAGTCCAGTGCACAAACACCTGCTGCTGGTGCGTCGAGCAATGCGCGCCAGGAAGTGGATGGGCTCGATGAAGTAGAGCTGAGGGAGCTCACTGAACTTAAAGCTCGTGACCGTGAAGTGCGAGCCCATGAGGCAGCGCATCAGGCAACCGGTGGCCAGCACGCTGGCGCCATGTCGCTCACCTATCAGCGGGGCCCGGATGGAGCCCAGTATGCGGTGGGTGGCGAGGTGTCCATTAGCATGTCTTCGGTTGATGGCAATCCCCAGGCCACCATTGAAAAAATGCGGACGATTCGTGCAGCCGCGATGGCGCCTGCAGAGCCCTCTGGTCAGGATCGTGCCGTTGCTGCGCAGGCGATGCAGATTATGTTGCAAGCTCAGTCTGAGCAATCTTCCAGGGTCGGCCAGCAAGCCAAAAATACCTATCAAGGCATTGCTGGTTTCGGGCCAGAATCAGCCTCAGGGGTAAATAGACTCCTGTCCATTTCAGTCTGATCCAGCTACCTGTTGGTATCCAGGCCATCAAACCGGTCATCTATAACACCTATATAGTCTGAAGTGGCTCAGAGCCCCCGAGGAATGGCGCCTTTACGCCTTTTTTACGGAGCTCGATATTCGTCTAAAACATGCGCCAGTGACCAAACTCTACACAAAATGTGTGCTCAGCTATTGACAGATCTGGGCTTCTAAACGTATGTTTCAAACAAGTGTTTAATTAATGCTGCAGCGTATAATGTTGCAGTGTCTGAACAACCCCAAGGCCACAAGCTGTTATATCTTTTCAGCCAAGACCGAAAACCGAGGTGGTTTACATGCCTGAGTACAAAGCGCCCCTGCGTGATATCAAATTCGTAATGAACGAGCTGCTCGACAGCGAGGCCCACTACGCCAATCTGGAAGGCGCTGAAGACGCAACTCCGGATATGGTTGATGCCATCATCCAGGAAGGTGCGAAGTTTGCTGAGCAGGTACTGTCCCCGCTGAACGCGGTTGGCGATAAGGAAGGCTGCACCTGGAGCGAAGACGGTGTTAAAACACCGACTGGCTTCAAGGAAGCCTACAACCAGTATGTGGAAGGCGGTTGGCCAGCACTGTCAGCAGACCTCAACTATGGTGGTCAGGGCTTGCCAGACTCGCTTGGCATCGTAATGAGCGAATTGAACGGCACGGCTAACTGGTCCTGGGGCATGTACCCAGGCTTGAGCCATGGCGCGATCAACACTGTGGAAGCACACGGTACCGAAGAGCAAAAGCAGACCTACCTCACCAAGATGATTAGTGGTGAGTGGACCGGCACCATGTGCCTGACCGAAGCCCACTGTGGTTCGGATCTGGGTACTCTGCGCTCCAAGGCCGAGCCCAATTCAGACGGCTCCTACAGCATCACCGGCACCAAGATTTTCATCTCGGCCGGTGACCACGACATGACCGATAACATCGTGCACATCGTTCTGGCGCGTCTGCCGGGCGCACCGGAAGGTACCAAGGGTATTTCCCTGTTTATCGTACCCAAGTGCCTGCCTGCCAGCGATGGCTCTGCCGGTGAGCGCAACGCGGTATCCTGTGGCTCTATCGAGCATAAAATGGGCATCCACGGCAACGCCACCTGTGTGATCAACTTTGACGGCGCTAAAGGCTGGCTGATTGGTCCAGAGAACCGTGGCTTGAATTGCATGTTCACCTTTATGAACGTGGCCCGCATCGGCACCGCCATTCAGGGCTTGGGTGCAGCTGAGCTAGGCTTTCAGGGATCACTGGCCTATGCCAAAGATCGCTTGGCTATGCGCTCACTCAGTGGTGCCAAGAACCCGGAAGGCTATGCCGACCCAATCATTGTGCATCCAGATGTTCGTCGTATGCTGCTTACTCAGAAGGCCGTAGCCGAAGGTGCGCGCGCTCTGATTTATCTGACTGCCCAGAAGGCTGACCTTCTCCAGCGCGGCAAAACAGAAGAAGAGCGCAAAGAAGCCGATGAACTACTGGGCTTCCTGACCCCAATTGCCAAGGCATTCCTGACCGAGATCGGTTACGAAGCAGCTAACCTCGGCATGCAGGTATTTGGTGGCCACGGCTACATCTCTGAATGGGGTATGGAGCAGAACGTACGTGATGCCCGCATTGGCATGATCTACGAGGGTACGACAGGTATTCAGGCGCTGGATCTTCTGGGCCGCAAGGTACTGATGACTCAAGGCGAGTCCCTCAAAGGCTTTACCAAACAGGTGCACACTTTCTGCAAAGAGAACGCCGATAACGAGCAGATGCAGCCGTTTATCGAGCCGTTGGCTGAGCTTAACAAGGAGTGGGGCGACCTGACCATGAAAGTGGGCATGACCGCCATGAAGAATCGCGAGGAAGTCGGTGCTGCGTCTGTGGACTACCTGATGTATTCCGGTTATGCGGTGTTTGCTTATCTTTGGGCCCGTATGGCCAAAGTCGCTCAGGACAAGTTGGCAGAAGGCACGAGTGAAGAGCTGTTCTATACCGCCAAGGTACAGACTGCACGTTTCTACTTTACCCGGATGCTGCCGCGTACCAAGGCGCACGCAGTAAGCATGATGGCAGGTGCCGACACCCTGCTGGATATGCCGGAAGAAGCTTTCGCACTTTAAATTGTCAAAAGTGTTGAAAGTTAACTGGTAGAAGAAAGCCCGTTCTCTTAGGAGTCGGGCTTTTTTCATGAGTTACAGGAGGTTTTGGGTTAGAATATTTGCCTCTAAAAGATAACAAAGCCGGGCCCCGTCCCGGGCAGACGAGTTGGTTTTCATTTTTTTGCCGTCTGCACAAACAGTTTGATTTGGAACCTGGAGAGTTTAAATGGCCGATTATCAGGCACCTTTGCGTGACATGCGTTTTGTACTGAACGAAGTTTTTGATGCGCCTGCGCTTTGGGCATCCTTGCCCAAAGTTGCGGAGAGCGTCGACCCGGAAACCGCCGACGCAATACTTGAAGAAGCCGGGAAAATCACCAGCGGCGTACTGGCACCCCTGAGCCGCGAGGCAGACGAGCAGGGATGTAAGTGGAACGACGGCGAAGTCACTTCGCCAGATGGTTTTAAAGAAGCCTATCAAACGATTGTGGAAGGCGGCTGGAACGGTTTGGGTGGCAATACTGAGTTTGGCGGTATGGGTATGCCCAAAACGCTTGTAGCTCAGTTTGAGGAAATGATGCAGGGTGCCAACATGGCATTTGGCCTTGCACCGATGCTGACTGCTGGCGCTTGCCTCGCGGTAGACGCTCACGGTAGCCAGGAGTTGAAAGAAAAGTATCTTCCTAACATGTATTCGGGTGTTTGGTCCGGAGCCATGGATCTGACTGAGCCCCATGCGGGCACCGACCTGGGTATTATTCGTACCAAAGCCGAGCCCAATGACGACGGCTCGTTTAACGTGACAGGCACCAAGATTTTTATCACTTGGGGCGAGCACGACATGGCGGAAAATATCATTCATTTGGTGCTGGCTAAATTGCCGGGCGCGCCGAAAGGCCCCAAAGGTATTTCCTTGTTGTTGGTTCCCAAGTTCATGGTGAACGACGATGGCTCACTCGGTGAGCGCAACAGCTTAAGCTGTGGCTCCATCGAGAAGAAAATGGGCATCAAAGGTTCTGCAACCTGTGTTATGAACTTTGATGGCGCTAAGGGCTGGCTGGTTGGCGAAGAGAACAAAGGCCTGAATGCCATGTTCACCATGATGAACTATGAGCGCTTGGGCGTGGGTATCCAGGGCATAGGTGCCGCGGAAGCTTCCCTGCAAAACGCACGGGAATACGCCATGGAGCGCATCCAAAGCCGTGCCCCCACCGGTGCACAACAGCCGGAAAAAGCGGCGGATCCAATTCTGGTACACCCGGATGTGCGGCGTATGCTGTTGACCATGAAAGGTTATGTTGAAGGCGGACGCGCTTTCTCAACCTACGTGGCGCAGTGGCTGGATATCTCCAAGTATGCAGATGCTGCGGAAGAAGATCGCCGCAAGCGTGCTGAAGGCATGGTGGCGTTGCTGACTCCGGTTGCAAAAGCGTTTTTGACCGACCGTGGTCTGGATGCCTGCATCATGGGGCAGCAAGTGCTTGGCGGCCACGGATTTATCCGTGAGTGGGGTCAAGAGCAGTTGGTTCGAGATTGTCGTATTACGCAAATCTACGAAGGCACCAACGGCATCCAGGCGCTGGATCTGATGGGCCGTAAGGTAGTGGGTAGTCAGGGCAAATTGTTTGAACTGTTCGCTGAAGATGTGGCGACCTTCATTGAGGAAAACAGCAGCGAGGAAAGCCTGCGCCCTTACCTGGAGCCACTTGCAGCAGCATTTGAGCGTTTGTCCGACGTTACCGAGCACGTTATCAAGCAGGCGTCGGACAACCCCAATGCCGTTGGCGCGGCCTCAGTAGACTATCTGGATCTGTTTGGGCTGACTGCTCTGGGCTACATGTGGGCACGTATTGTGAAGGCGGCGGCACCTAAGGCCGGCGATGACACGTCGGGTTTTTACAGCGGCAAGCTGAAGACCGCACGCTTTTACTATGATCGCGTGTTGCCCAAAACAGTGTCTCTGGCTGAAGGTATTCGCAGCGGAAGTGAATCCATGATGGCACATACTGCCGAGGAGTTCTGACACCTCTCGGTGAACAAAAAGGCAGGCCCTCGGGCCTGCCTTTTTTATGTCACTTTAGTCAGTGCAACAGCGGATTGCGTAAGGTTGGCACTGGCGTCGCATTAAAGCTGCTCCACCCGATTTGGGTCTGCAATAAAGGGGTTCTCGTTACCCTGAATTTCCGCAACTCTTTTGTGGCGAGAGAGCTCTTTGTCGTCAGGCGGGTCTATACGATTCCAGCTCTGAAAGACCCGGGATGATCCAAGCCAGGGGAGGTCATAAGTGCTGACCATATAGCTCATGGTACGGGCGACATCACCTTTTACTCTAACTGGCGGCTCAAAAAAGTGGCCGCTTTCCCGAATGCCGCAGTCATCTTCTTTAACCGTTATTCCAAGATCTTCGTAGCGTGCGTTGCGACGCCGAAGTTCGGTGCGATTTCGCACGGGAACCATGTTGTGGAGGTCAGAAGCTATCTGGCGGTAGCGGTTGTCCTGCTCGCACTCACGTGAGGTGCCGCATGAGAGGGCGTTGCGTACATCTGCGAGTGGGTAGATATAACCCTCGGTCAGCATGAAACCTTTTTTGGAGAACGGCTCGTCGCAAAAAAATGACTGGCCGCCATCCATATAAAGGTTGCCCCAGAATTGTTCCTTGATGACGGTTTTTGGGTCACTGAAACGGGTATTTTGGCCAATAACAAATGTTGTGGTCAAAAGTAAGGCAAGAGTGGTCGTGATGATCAGCAGGTTTTTCATATGCCATTTATACCTCTCAGTGTCTGGGTGCGCCTTGGCGAAACAGGCCTCATTTATCGCGATACTTCGCGACGAGGGGGCAGGTTGGCCGAGCAAAACAATGACGCTCAGTTCACTTATTCAGAGGATTATGGCATAAGGGCTCCTGATACAAGAGCCCTTATGGTGTCAATTTGCTGCGTTTTGTTAACGGTTTGGTATTTTTACTTCATTTTATCGCGAATTTTCTTGTAGCCGGACTTCAGATCTTCGCCCAGTTTTTTTGCTGTTTGGCGCGCCTCTTGAGATGCTTCGCTGGCGTCATTCATTACCTCATCAAACCGGGTTCTGAATTTGTCCCACTCCTGCTCCAGGTCATTGAACTCGTCTTTTACGTCTTGGCGAGCAAGGTGAAGCTGCACGCGAGCTTCATCGCGATACTGTTTGATCTTATCCGAGAGAGTCTTGAATTCTTCCTGAACGCCCATGCAAGGAACCTCCTTAGGGTTGGTGATGCACTCACCATGCAACCAATTGTAAAAAACAGTCAAGTGACAGTAGGGAAAGAAAGTGTTTATACGCGGGGAGCTTGACCCAAGTCAGAACCTGGCTGCCAGAAGCGCCGACATATCTCTCAGGTAGTGCCAGGGGGAGAGCTCGTCATAGCCTTTTGCTGCGCGGTCAATCTTGCTGCAGAGTTTGATGGCTTCGTGCAGTTGCATCGGGTTCAGTCGCCGGGCGGCCTGCTCCAGAGCCCGCGCGCGCTGTGGTTGGAAAACGCCGCGTTTTTTAAAGAATGCAGATGGGCTCTCGGCTTTGTTATCGCCTGTTTTTAGCTCAAGCAGCAGGTTGAGGTCTCGGTTTAATACCGCCAGAAGGCCGAGGGGGTTTTCACCTTCTTGCTGCAGCACGCCAATGATTTTACCGGCGTGGGGCGCGCGACCACTGAGCAGTTCGGTGACTAATTCAAAACCATTAAAGCGTGAGCTGTCTTGAACGGCCTGTTCAATCGTTTCTTCATCAATGGTCGTTCCGTTGCTAAACAAGGATAAACGATTCAGTTCCTGGCTGGCGGCCAGAAGGTTTCCCTCTAGCCTTTCTGCCAGCATTGCCAGAGCTCCGCGGGTCAGGCTGAGGCCCTGATTGCTGGCCCGCTGCTGAAGCCAGCCCTGGAACTTGTCGGCATCCACCGGCCACACCGGCACATGCACACCTTTGGATTGCAGTTCTTTGTACCACTTACGCCGGGTTTCGGCGGCATCCAGGCGTGCGCTGATGAGCAGTACAATAATGTCTTCGGGAGGCTGCTGAAGAACTCTCTCCAGAACGGCCCGGCCATCGCCCAGTTTGCCTGTGGGCAGGCGGATTTCAATCCGGCGTTGGTCAGAAAACAGCGACATGGCACTGAATTCGTCCGCAACGGAGTTCCAATCCAACTGTTGGTCTGCATGGAAGGTGAGGCGGTCATGAAAGCCCGCTTCTTTGGCGGCAGCCCGGATTTGATCGCAGCATTCCTGAACCAGCAGGGGCTCATCTCCAGATACCAGATACACTGGAGCCAGGCCTTTGCGGAGAAGCTGTGAAAGTTGGCCCGGATTGGTTTTCATGGCGTGGTGGGTTGCGTGTCGCCCGGTGTACTGGCCTTCTGGTGACTGTCCCGGATGTCTTGCAGCCGCGCTTCCGTAATAGGGGCCAGGCGGAAGATAATCTGCTGCGCCAGGCGATCGCTCAGTTGCTGTTGAAGGTTTTCCTCTTCTCGCTGTTTGGCGAGCACGTTGGTCTCGTCGTAACGATAGCTTTCTGAGGTGGTAAGGCGTGTGCTGGCGATAATCGGCACATCATCGGCACTGATCAGCTCAAGATCCACAGAGTGCCTAAGAGTATATTCGGCAGCTGCTGCCTGAACAGTAATGGCTGAGGCCCGGCGATCTCGCTCAAAGTTTCGGATTTTCAGGTGATAGTTTGCGTCTTCTGCAGATGCCAACTCCACGCCGCCCAGCTCAAGCTGCTCACGAACGGAATAGCACAGGGATGCAGGCACTGGGGCTTGGCAATCAAGATCGAGAGGTTCCAAAGCCGAGGATACCGGTGGTGCACCCCGTAACTGAAAGCCACAGGCCGCCAGGCTGATGGCCATAGCGCTGACAGCGATCAGGCGAGCTGCGTTTTGGTACAGAGTGCGGGCATGCATATCAGTTAGCCACCACGTTAACCAGTTTGCCGGGCACGACGATAACCTTGCGAACCGTAGCGCCTTCGGTGAAGCGTACTATGTTTTCGTTTTTCAGGGCCAGCGCTTCCAGATCGGCTTTGCTGATGTCTGCCGGTACGTCTACCTTGGCGCGTACCTTACCGTTTACCTGCAAAACCACCTGAATCTGGCTGCGAACCATAGCGATTTCATCAACCACCGGCCAAGGCGCATCAACAACCGGGTCTTTGTGACCTAAAGCTGCCCAGAGAGTATGGCAGATGTGCGGCACAATCGGTGCCAGCATCACCACGGCTGACTCCAGAGCTTCCTGGCGCACTGCCCGGGTTTGAGGTTCGTTATCGTTAAGCTTGCTTACACTGTTGAGTAGCTCCATCACCGCAGCAATGGCTGTGTTGAAGGTCAGGCGTCGACTGATGTCATCGCTTACCTTGGCAATGGTTTCATGGGTTTTACGGCGCAGATCTTTCTGCGAATCGTTCAAGGCGCTCACGTCCAGAGCCGGTTCGGCACCGCCTGCTACTTGTTCATTTACCAATCGCCACAAGCGCTTGAGGAAGCGGTGAGCCCCGTCTACTGCGCTGTCTGACCACTCCAGGGATTGCTCGGGCGGGGCCGCGAACATCATGAACAGGCGTACGGTATCGGCACCGTGAGCGTCAATAATGGACTGAGGATCAATGCCGTTGTTCTTCGACTTCGACATTTTGGTTACGCCGCCGGCCACAACCGGCTGGCCATCTTCTTTGTGAATCGCGCCAATCACGTGGCCTTTGTCGTCCCGCTCAACGGTCACATCCGCCGGGGCAATCCAAACCTTGCCGCCCTTGCCGTCTTCGCGATAGTAAGTGTCTGCCAACACCATGCCCTGGGTCAGAAGCTGCTTGAACGGCTCCGGGCTGTCTACCAGGCCAACATCGCGCAACAGCTTGTGAAAGAAGCGGGCGTAAAGTAGATGCAAAATGGCGTGCTCAATGCCGCCGATATATTGGTCTACTGGCAACCAGTAGTTTGCGGCCGCCGGGTCCAACATGCCCTTGTCGTAATTAGGGCTGCAGAAACGGGCGTAATACCAGGATGACTCCATGAACGTGTCGAAGGTGTCGGTTTCCAGGGTTGCCGGCTGGCCCTTGAAGGAGGTTTTTGCCCACTCCGGATCAGCCTTCAGGGGAGACTGAACGCCGTCCATCTCAACGTTTTCCGGTAAGCGTACCGGTAGCTGGTCATCGGGTACCGGGCGCTGCGTGCCGTCTTCCATGGTCATCATGGGAATGGGTGCACCCCAGTAACGCTGGCGCGATACGCCCCAGTCGCGAAGGCGGTAGTTCACGGTGCGCTTGCCGATGCCATTTTCTTCCAGGTAATCGGCAATGGCCTCAAAGGCTTCATCGCTGGTCAAGCCACTGTATTTGCCAGAAGAAACCAACACGCCTTTTCCGGGGAACGCTTCTTCTTGCACATCAATTTCGCGGCTATCACTGGCGGCAATAACTTGCTTTACGGGCAAGCGATATTTCACGGCAAACTCGTGGTCGCGTTCATCGTGGCCCGGAACTGCCATCAAAGCGCCAGTTCCATAGTCTGTGAGCACAAAGTTGGCGACCCAAACCGGAATTTCTTCTTGGGTGAGCGGGTGAATGGCTTTAAAGCCGGTATCCACGCCTTTCTTTTCCATGGTGGCCATGTCGGCTTCGGCCACCTTGTTGTTGCGACACTCCTCAGCAAACGCCTCAACATCTTTATGGCGCTTGGCAGCTGCCTGGGCTAGGGGATGCTCCGCTGCCACCGCCATAAAGCTCACGCCCATCAGCGTGTCTGGGCGAGTGGTGTAAACCGTAAGGCCGTCTTCGCGGTCTTTCAGCGGGAAGGTCAGTTCCGTGCCTACGGATTTACCGATCCAGTTGCGCTGCATGGTCTTGACCTGCTCAGGCCAACCTTCCAGACCATCCATGTCGTTCAGCAGTTCTTCGGCGTAATCGGTAATGCGAATGAACCACTGAGGAATCTTTTTCTGCTCTACCAGGGCACCAGAACGCCAGCCACGACCATCGACAACCTGTTCGTTTGCAAGAACAGTTTGGTCAACTGGATCCCAATTAACAGTGGCCATTTTTTTGTACACCAGGCCTTTCTCGTAAAGACGTGCAAAGAACCACTGCTCCCAGCGATAGTAGTCGGGTTTGCAGGTGGCCAGTTCACGGCTCCAGTCGTAGCCGAAACCCAGCTGCTTAAGCTGGTTTTTCATGTATTCGATGTTGGCGTAGGTCCACTTCGCTGGCGCAGTTTTGTTGGCAATGGCGGCGTTCTCGGCGGGCAGGCCGAACGCATCCCAGCCCATGGGCTGCATAACGTTTTTGCCTTGCATACGCTGATAGCGAGAGATGACATCGCCAATGGTGTAGTTCCGTACGTGCCCCATGTGCAATTTGCCGCTGGGGTAAGGGAACATGGACAGGCAGTAGTATTTCGGTTTACCCGGTTCTTCCCTGACTTCAAAGGTTTTGTTTTCTTCCCAGAAGGTGCGCGCATTGTGTTCTACGTCACGGGGATTGTACTGCTCGTCCATACCTGCCATTACCAAAGTTACCCTGTATAAAAATGATCTGCGAAGCGGTCGAACATTCTAACGCACACAAGGCGTAACAGGTAGTCCGGCCACATGCTTGTCGGGTTGCGGGTGATAGCCCACAATGGGGTTACGGAATTCATAAAAGGAGCATGCGATGACAGACACCGAGCGAAACCAACTCTCAGGCAAAGCCCTCGAAGCCTACGATCGCATGCTGGAGCAGGTTCAGGGCCGGCTGCGCACAATGCAAGACACCACCCTGGAAACCCTGGAAGGGGAGATCGACAACGCCATAGAGGCAGAGCAAGAGCTGAGGGAGATGACCAAGGATGAGATCAGCCTCCTTGGCACCTACCTGCAAAGGGACCTGGAACATCTCATGCACTTTGTGGATGAAACCGGGGAAGGCTTGGCAGAGTGGTTGCAACTCGATATGTCGCTACTGGAGCAGCGGTTGACCGAGCGCTTGCTGTCAGTTGCCGACCAGACTCTGGTAGACACCCTGGCGCTACGGCAAAAACTCGAAAGCCACGAAGCCGGACAGTACATCGCCGGTGAGGTCGCAACCGCCGGTATGTTCCAGTGTCTGAACTGCGAACACATGCTGTGCCTCACCTCCACCAGCCACCTGGAACCCTGTGAGGCCTGTGGTTCGCAATACTACAAACGTGTGACCAGCCGTTGGCCACGAAAAGAAAGCTGAGCAAGAAGCTGCGAGTACCTTTGTGCTCGCAGCTATTTCAGTTTTTTGGAATAACCCGCTCGCGAACAAACACAATCAGAATCAGCGCCAACGTCAGAACCGGCCAAGAAGCCGTCATCATATAAGGCGTACTTCCGCTGGCCTTAAACACCTCGCCAGTCAGCACCGCCCGCTCAAACTGCGGAATACGCGCTGTAATCTGGCCCTTGTTATCAATGATCGCCGTCACGCCGTTGTTGGTGCCGCGAATCATATAACGCCCGGTTTCCAGCGCCCGCATACGGGCAATCTGCAAGTGCTGCAGCGGCCCCACAGAATCCCCAAACCAGCCATCGTTACTGATCGTTAGCAGCAAATCCGAATTCACCGCATTGCGGGCGAGAAAGTCCGGGTAAGCCACTTCGTAGCAGATGAATGGCATCACCTTTGTACCATTTGCCGTTAACGGTGACTGATTTTCCGGCCCCCGGGTAAAGCTCGACATAGGCAAATCAAAAAACCCGATCAGCCCGCGCAGAACACCCTCAAGAGGCACATACTCCCCAAAAGGCACCAGCTTCTGCTTGTGATACATTCCTTCGCCGTTGCCGATGGCCATAATGCTGTTGTGATACGTAAAGCCGCCGGCTCGCTCACTGAAACCGTACCAGGGAATACCCGTAATCAGCGTGCTATTTTCCCCAAGGTTTTCCTCAATATGATCAATGATCTTCCCCGCCTGATCCTGAGGAATGGGAATAGCCGTCTCGGGCCAGAGAATTAGATCGGTATCCCAGTAGGGTTCGGTCATACCCAGGTAGGCCACAATCTGATCCTTCAGAAATTCCGGATCCCACTTGATCTGCTGTGGGATATTACCCTGCATAGCCGCTACCGAAGTGGGCTCCGTGCTGATGTCTGTCCAGTCAACGCGGTTTAGTGCCGGGGCGGCAAGCCACGGAATCAGCACTGCAACCGCCACAATGCCAGCGCTGGCATGGCGCTGCTTGGTGATAAGCCAGCCGGCTGCAAAAATGGCAGCACCGCTCGCCGCGATCAAGAAGGTAAGGCCGTGAACACCAACCACGGGCGCCAACCCTGCCAAAGGCCCGTCAGTATGGGCGGTGCCAAGATAGAGCCATGGGAAGCCGGTTAGCAGCCAGCCACGAAGCCAGTCCCCGAGAATCCAGATAGCGGGAAAGAGGATGAGCCTTCGCACCGCACTGACTTTAGCCAGCTTACCCCAGAACCAAAAGGCGAGAGCCGGAAACAGTGCCAACACAGCCACAAAAGCGGCAGTCAGCAATACCGCAACCGGGATGGGCGTATTACCAAACTCGCTAATGCTGATGTAAACCCAGCTTGCCCCAGAGCCAAATAGGCCCAAGCCGGTCAGCAAACCGGCCAAGAAGAGCCTGTTTGCCCGCAGAGGGATGGTGACCAGCAGAATGAGCAGCATGGAAACCGGCCCAAGCCACCAAAAGTGGAAGGGCGAGAAGGTCAATGTTTGCAAAACGCCTGCAACCACAAGGGTTGCTGCACTTAACCAGCGATGGGAGAAAAACGAATGGGCTGGGGCAATAGGGGGTGCTAAATGGTCACGGCTCACTACGGGTTACCTGTAACAGACGGATGACACGATTGTCGGCGTTGGCGATGGTAAAGCGTAGGCCGCCAAACTCAACCGTTTCTCCCCGCCTGGGGAGGTGTCCGAATTCCTTGAGTACCACACCGCCAATGGTATCGAACTCTTCTTCATCCAGCCCGGTATTGAAAAATTCGTTGAAGTCGTCAACTGGGGTGACCGCTTTCACGGCGTAAGAGCCATCGCCCCGAGTCTTGATGTGGGTTTCCTCGTCGAAATCGTGTTCATCCTCGATTTCACCAACGATCTGTTCCAACACATCTTCTATGGTTACCAAGCCAGCCGTTCCGCCGTATTCATCCACGACGATTGCCATGTGATTGCGGTTTTCTTTGAATTGCTTAAGAAGCTGGTTCAAACGCTTGCTCTCTGGAACAAACGTGGGTGGGCGCAAAAGCTCGCGGACATGAGACCAGTCCATATCGTCATCGAGCGCCAGCGGTAGAAGGTCTTTGGCGAGAAGAACACCGACGACATCATCCTGGCTGTCGCCGATAACCGGAAACCGGCTGTGGGCAGATGCGATGATTTCATCCAGATACTCTTTCGGGTCCTGGGAGGCCCGAACGGTGACCATCTGGGAGCGTGGGATCATGATTTCATCCACACGCATATCCACCACCTGCATGGCACCTTCGATGATGCTCATGGCATCTACATCGATAATGCCTTGGGATTCAGCATCCCGCAGTATTTCCAGTACATCTTCGATAGATTCAGGCCCACTGGAAAAGGCATGTGATATACGCTCCAGCCAGGACTTGTTGGAGCCCTGACTGCGACTCGACTGATCGTCGCTCATGAGTCTTTTTCCGTTTCCTCTGCTGCGTAGGGGTTGCCGATCCCAAATTGTGCCAGCAACCGAATTTCCAAGGCCTCCATGGCCTCGGCGTCTTCATCGTTTATGTGATCGTAGCCCTGAAGGTGCAGCATACCGTGCACCACCATGTGGGCCCAGTGCGCGGCTGAACTCTTGAACTGTTCGCGGGCCTCACCTTCTACCACCGGAGCGCAAATAACGAGATCTCCGGCTAATGGCACCGTTATACCGGCTGGCGCCTCAAATGGAAAGGACAACACATTGGTGGGTTTGTCCTTGCCCCGGTACTGATGGTTGAGCGCTTGGCCCTCGTCAACATCAACAATACGGATGGTTACCTCGGATGGCTCCTGTTCCAGCCAGGCTGCTTGAGCCCACGCTTGAAACAGGGATTCTTCGGGTACGTCTTGCCCATCAAATGCGTTTTGAAAATCAACCGTCAGTTCACTCACTGCTTACGGTTGCCTCCTGCATCAAGCGAATCATAGGCTTCTACAATCCGCTGAACCAAGGGGTGGCGGACAACATCCTTGGCCTCAAAACGGGTAAAGCCAATGCCTGCAACATTGCTAAGCACGCCCGCTGCATGGATCAATCCGGAATTCTGACCGCGGGGAAGATCCACCTGGGTGGTATCTCCGGTAATGACCGCCGTGGAGCCAAAGCCTATCCGTGTAAGGAACATTTTCATCTGCTCGCGGGTAGTGTTCTGGCTTTCGTCCAGGATAATAAACGAGTTGTTCAGGGTGCGACCACGCATGAAGGCCAAGGGCGCAATCTCAATAATGCTTTTCTCAATCAGCCGTGTGACATAATCGAAACCGAGCATTTCATAGAGCGCGTCGTACAATGGCCGAAGGTACGGATCCACCTTTTGTGCCAGATCGCCGGGCAGGAAGCCGAGCTTCTCGCCCGCTTCTACCGCCGGGCGCACCAGCAGAATCCGCTTAACCTGCTCGTCTTTTAGAGCTTCCACTGCACAAGCTACGGCAAGCCAGGTTTTACCTGTACCGGCAGGGCCTATACCGAAGTTAATATCGTGGGAGCGAATGCTGTGCACATACTTTTGCTGATTTGCACCGCGAGGTTTGGCAGTGAGCTTCGGCGTTTTGATAGTGGTAAGCGAACCATCAAAAGGCACGTCGTCGGGCAGTCGCTCAAATCCGGTTTCCCGGATGTACAAATGAACGGTATCCGGTGGAATGTGCTCGCTGGCTTCAGTTTCCCGATAGAGATGTCGAATCACCTCCACCGCAGCGGCAACGTGTTCGGTTTCACCTTCCACTCGAAAGTGATGGCCTCTGCGGCTAACTCTAACCTGCAGGCGTCGTTCGACGTGCTTTAGGTTCTCATCAAACTGACCGCAAAGGGTGGTCAGTCTGCGCTGATCTACTGGGTGTAAATCGAATTGTCTGGAATCGTTGGTGTCCAAATTTTCTCCGTGTTACTCCCGTATAGTCTTCGGAAGCATGTATATCTCATATGGGTGCAACGGCTAAAAACAAGTGCGTTCGGATGCTTAATATAATTCCGAATTCACAGGCAAGCCGCGCAGTGAGTTGGCGTAGGCTTCAACAATTTCGACGTCGATGAAGTTGCCGACAACCTCCGGATTTTCATGCCGGAAATTCACAATTCGGTTGTTCTCCGTGCGCCCGGAATATTCCCCCGGATCTTTCTTTGACAAGCCGGTTACCAGAATGCGCTGGGTAGAACCCACCATCTTACGGCTGATATCCATGACTGTCTGGTTGATCCGATCTTGTAGAATCTTCAGGCGCTGCTTTTTCACTTCCATCGGTGTTTCATCGGGCAAGTCCGATGCCGGCGTGCCCGGACGGGCGCTGTAAACGAAGCTGAACGACATGTCGAAACCGATATCGTTGATCAGCTTCATGGTGTCTTCAAAATCTTTCTCGGTTTCACCCGGGAAGCCGATGATGAAATCCGAAGAAAAACTGATATCCGGGCGAATCTTGCGCAAACGGCGAAGCTTGGATTTGTACTCCAGTGCCGTGTGGCCGCGTTTCATGGCCGAAAGAATGCGATCCGAACCGCTTTGTACAGGCAGGTGCAGGTGGCTGACCAGCTCTGGGACCTGTTCGTACACCTCGATCATTGCCTCTGTAAACTCCACCGGATGCGAGGTGGTGTAGCGAATGCGGTCAATGCCGTCGATGGTGGCAATCAGAGTAATAAGCTCCGCCAGGTCCATCACATCGCCATCATGGGTTTCGCCACGATAAGCGTTAACGTTTTGCCCCAGCAGGTTTACTTCACGCACATTCTGACTGGCCAGGTGGGCGACTTCGGCGATCACATCGTCTGCAGGTCGGCTGACTTCTTCGCCGCGAGTGTAAGGCACCACGCAGAAGGTGCAGTACTTGCTACAGCCTTCCATGATAGACACAAATGCAGATGGGCCATCAGCCCCGGGATCCGGCAGGTTGTCGAACTTTTCTATTTCCGGAAAGCTGACATCCACCACACCTACGCCGTTACCTTTCATGCGCACTTCGGAAATCATGTCTGGCAAGCGGTGCAGGGTTTGCGGGCCGAAGACCATATCCACATAGGGCGCGCGGTTAATAATCGCTTGGCCTTCCTGGCTGGCCACACAGCCGCCAACACCAATGATCAGTTCCGGTTTTTTCGCTTTCAGTTTTTTCCAGCGACCCAGCTGATGAAAGACTTTTTCCTGAGCTTTTTCCCGAATAGAGCAGGTATTCAGCAACAGGATATCCGCGTCGTCTGGCGAATCGGTCATTTCAACCGCCTCGCCAGTTTTTAACAAGTCGGCCATCCGCGATGAATCGTATTCATTCATCTGACAACCGTGAGTTTTGATGTACAGCTTTTTGGCCATGAGTCTCAACACAACTGGATGTATGTGGCGCCTGGAACTCTGAATTGTCCAGATTGGGCGCACTGAAAAGGAGAACTGGACATTATAGCGGCGTGATCATTCCGTAACCAGCGCTGTCTCGGTAAACTGCCAGTCAAACCTGAAACGTCAGATCGGCCCGGGGTGTGGTGGGGCTTTTCTGCCGGAAAAAGATGTCTGAGCGCAGCGAGTTGCTTTTTCCAGAAGAAAAGCCCCACCACGCCCCGGAGCCAGCCACCGTATTACTCTTCGCGATTCTCCAGATACCGCTCCAACTGCTCCCGCAAAACCTTAGGCAAACGCGTAATCGTAAGCGCATCCTTATCGCGATCATAATAGATCGCCTGATTCACCAAATCCGAAGAAAAAGACACACTCATGCCACCACCAGAACCCGCAATGCGCACCAACTTCTTCACCTTGCGATGATCCGGATGCAACACGCCGCTCTCGGGCATCTCCGCCGATTTACTCGCAAACTCCTTGAAACGCTCAGGCTGATCTTCATCCAGGTAGCCAGACAACGCCTCAATAGCAACCGGCTCACCCAGCGCATGCTGCTCCTTACAGAACTCATAGGCGCGAGTGCGCACTTCGCCGGCTTTCTCTGGCTCAGAAGACTTCGCAAACGCCTCCACCGCGTCCAAAAACGTCAGAGTTTCTTTCTCCACATCCACCTGATTGGTAAAACCACACAACCGAATAAACAGCTCCCCAGGATCACCCGTGCCGCGAGCATGAACCAGAGTGAGGTAATTCTCTGCTGCGTTATCCCCAAGCCAGTCATCCAGCTCAACCCGCATCGCCAGGTTCAAACGCGATGTGCTCAGCACATCCGTTGTATCCAGGGCTTGGTTACCATCAAAGCGCAGGGCGCCGTCACTCTCCATAATCAGCAAATAAACAACATCCGAATCCGCCAGGGCCTCATGAACAACCATCAGCTGCCCCTGAAACTCCTCCTGAGAACCGGATAGCAACTCCTGCCACTGCCCGAATAGCCGATCAGTGAACGCTGAAAAGCTCTGCTTGTCCTCCAGATAATCCTTCAGCCAGCCTTTAAACGGACTCTCGCCGATATCATCCGAAAACCGCCCGTACTTTTTGCCTGGCTTGCTGTTGAATAGCCGCTTCATCTGCTTGTGCAAGCCTTCATAGTCGCCGCCAGGCTCCTGCAGCGCTTCGCCACTCTGAAGGCGGGCCGGCTGCCCCGGCTGGTACTGACTCGCAAAAGCGGTGCGTAAATGTTTGATGGCCATAAACAGAAAAACCCTAGGAAGAAGAAACAAAAAAGCCCCGAAGGGTTAGCTTCAGGGCCACAGATTCTGCCACGAACAACACTTACATTCACGAGTAAAAAAGAGAATGGCTGCGTAGCCCGGTTGCCGTGGGGTGGGGGTGTCTTTTCTGCCGGAAAAAATGTCTGAGCGAAGCGAGTTGTTTTTCCAGAAGAAAAAACACCCTCGCCCCGCGGCCTCCACCTATCCAACCTGTCTTGGCCGTAAAATCCAGATTAAACCCGCTTACCGCGCACCAACTCCTGAGCTAGCGCTGCCGAAGCACTTGAAACCTCCTCTGGCTTGTCTGCCGCTATCGAAACGTTGGCCACGTCAGTGCCAAGATTTACAGCAATTGCAATCAGGCCGTAAGCGGTCAGTAGTTGCGCCGTGCGTCGGCGATCATCGGCATTACCGGCGTTATCTTCGCTTAAGATGACCGTGGTTTTTCCCTGATCGAACAACGCACGCTCCAGTGCGAGTGCAAGTGCTGGCGCCTGCTTGCCGGAGCAACCGATAATCAGTGGTTTTTGCGCCAGCCTGCGCTCACGCTCTTCCGGGCTAACCGGTTCAAGGGTTCCTGCCGTATCCGCCAAACCATCAATCATACCGGCGCCAACGGTTACGTTGGTCAATCGGTCAATAACGATAAAACTGCCCGTGGCGTGGTTGCGTTGGTAGGCATCAAACGCTATAGGCTGGCTTAGGGTGAGATCACACAGGCCAATTTCGTTCACTTGCAGCAGATCTGGGTTGGCGTGCTGTTCCAGTGTATTCACGTCGGTCTGATAATGAATTTTACGAACCGTGCCTGAAGTGAAGGTCGGGCCCAGCTTGATGTCATACAGACGGCCGGTTTGTAGAGGCGCATCCGTCATCCACACGATGTTGGCTTTGAAGCGGTTGCCTACTTCCGGCTCGTCTTCCGGCTTTACCAGCATGTCGCCACGGCTGATATCAATCTCATCGGCTAGCGTGAGCGTAACCGCCTGATCGATATAGCCTTCATCTAGATTGCCATCGAATGTCACGACTTCCTTGACGGTGCTGGTGCGCCGCGAGGGCAAGGCCATAACCTTATCGCCCGGGCGAATCACGCCAGAGGCAATGGTGCCGCAGAAACCGCGGAAGTTCAGGTTGGGCCGGTTAACGTATTGCACCGGGAACCGGAAGTGCTCCAGGTTTTTGTCGCGGTTTACCTCGACTGTTTCCAGGATGTCCATCAGCGGTTTGCCGCTAAACCAGGGTGTGTTCTCGCTACGGTTGACTACGTTGTCGCCTTCCAGCGCCGAGATTGGCACAAAGCGGATATCCGTTAGCCCCAGTTTGGCGGCGAAGGCCAGATATTCCTCTCGAATCTCGTTGAAACGGTTTTCGCTGAAGTCCACCAAATCCATCTTGTTCACAGCCACTACGATGTGCCGGATGCCAAGCAAGGAGGCGATAAAAGAGTGCCGGCGTGTTTGGGTAAGCACCCCACGGCGGGCGTCGATCATCAAAATGGCGACTTGCGCGGTAGACGCGCCTGTGGCCATATTGCGGGTGTATTGTTCGTGCCCCGGGGTATCTGCAATGATGAACTTGCGCTTGTCGGTGGAGAAATACCGATAGGCAACATCGATGGTAATGCCCTGTTCCCGCTCGGCCTGCAAGCCATCTACCAGCAGGGCAAGATCCAGCTTTTCACCGGTGGTGCCCATTTTGGCACTGTCGGTTTTCAGGCTGGCCATGTGATCTTCGTAGATCATTTTGGTGTCGTGCAGCAGGCGGCCGATCAGGGTGCTTTTGCCGTCGTCAACGCTGCCGCAAGTTAGTAGGCGTAGCAGCTCTTTGTTCTCGTGTTGTTTCAGGTAAGCCTGAATATCGTCGGCGATGAGATCAGATTGGTGTGACATATCAGAAGTACCCTTCGCGCTTTTTCTGTTCCATGGAGCCGGCCGAATCGTGATCGATCACGCGGCCCTGTCGTTCTGAACTGGTTGCCAGCAACATTTCCTGGATGATCTCGGGCAAGGTGTCTGCCTCGGATTCAATGGCGCCGGTCAGCGGGTAGCACCCAAGGGTGCGGAAACGGATGGATTTCATCATCGGTTTTTCGCCCTCTTTCAAGGGCATACGGTCGTCGTCCACCATGATCAGAGAGCCGTCGCGCTCTACCACTGGGCGCATGGCCGAGTAGTAAAGGGGGACAATTTCGATGTTTTCCAGATAGATGTACTGCCAGATGTCCAGCTCGGTCCAGTTGGAGAGTGGGAACACCCGAATGCTCTCACCCTTGTTCACTTTGCCGTTATAGGTGTTCCACAGCTCTGGGCGCTGGTTTTTGGGATCCCAGCGGTGATATTCGTCACGGAAGGAGTAAACCCGTTCTTTGGCTCGGGATTTCTCTTCATCCCGGCGGGCACCACCGAATGCAGCATCAAAACCGTATTTGTCCAAAGCCTGTTTAAGGCCTTGGGTTTTCATCACATCTGTGTGTTTCGCACTGCCGTGGGAAAACGGCCCTATGCCTTGGTCTACGCCATCCTGATTGGTGTGTACGATCAGATCCAGGCCGTATTCCTTTACCTTGCGATCGCGGAAATCAATCATGTCCCGGAACTTCCAGGTGGTGTCCACGTGCATCAGGGGGAAGGGTAGCTTGCCTGGATAGAAAGCCTTGCGGGCAAGGTGCAACATCACCGCAGAGTCTTTACCAACAGAGTAGAGCATCACCGGGTTATCAAACTCGGCGGCCACTTCTCGGATGATATGGATGCTTTCCGCTTCCAGTTGCTTCAGATGCGTAAGGTTGTATGTGGTCATGATAATCCGTTGCCGCGCGGGCCTTAAAGGCATGCAAAGTGAAGGGCTAACTATACCAGAGGCAATAAGGCTATAAGAAGTCTTGCGGTTAGAGTTTTAAGTTATAGCAATATAGCACAGAAGGACATGGAGCTTGCAGGGTGGGTCGGGGTGTTCTGTGGTGCATGCTGTCGGTCAGGTGAGTGGCGAGTCAGCCAAAAGCTTGCGTACGTATGTGTCCACATAACAGAAACCATTGCCTTCAAAATCCGAAAACTGGATTCCTAGCTGGAACTCGTCCCTGGCTATTCTTCGCATGTGGACGATATTTCCATTGGCAACAATAGACACTGGCTGGGTAGCGATTACCGGTACACAGAACCTGGCCTTAACGACAATCAGGTTTCGGGGATCTGGGATTTTAAGGCGAGGTATCAGCTGATTTACTGTTTCCTGGTCACAGGAAAGCATTACGCCTGTGCGGGAGAGGTTGGCAATTTTACAGGTGAGCTGACAACCGTCCGGCTTCTCGATAACAATGTCACACACAACATCGGCGCGTTGCTGGTTTCGCAGGTTTGGCTTTGCTGTAGCAGCTGTCATGGGCACTCTTATGGGTACTGTTGGGGCAAATCCAAATTCAAAAAATGTTTCAGAACAATGTCTAAACGATGAAAAGTATAGTTGCTTGTTTTCTGATCAGCAACTTGAGTGTCGCACATTGTGGCAGGTTTTTTGTATTTTTGTGAACAAGGGTTCACATTTTTGACGTACGTCAGGCGTTTGGGTTCTGACCTCATATAAAACAAGCCGCCCCTGCAACCAGGGGCGGCTTGTTGTACTTCTTTCTGATCAGGCAATCTCGACCAGCACCTCGCCCGGGGTTACCCGGTCGCCCTTGGTTACATAGATAGCTTCTACTTTGCCGTCGATATTGGCGTGCACCTCTGTTTCCATCTTCATGGCTTCGGTGATCAGCACGGCCTGGCCGGCGCTTACGGTATCCCCTTCGCTCACCAGAACCTCTACCACGTTGCCGGGCATGGCGGTGCTCACGTGGCCGGGGGTGGATGCCTTCTTGCGGCCGCTACCGCCGCCCTCGGCCACATAGTCGTTAAGAGGCTCGAACACCACTTCTTCCGGCATACCATCGAGTGAGAGATAGAGCTTTCGTTTTCCAGCGCCTGAGTCTCCGGAACCCGTCACGGCCACCTCGTAACTTTCGCCGTGAACTTCAATGCGGAATTCCGTGGCTACGCCGGTGTTCAGGCGCTCCCGGGATGTGTCTTCTGGCGGCAACAGGGGCTCAGGCACCAGGGTGCCGTCTTTACGTTGTTGCAGGAATTCCCGGCCCAGGTCGGGGAACATGGCGTAGGTGAGTACGTCTTCTTCGTTGAGGGCCAGTTCACCAATGTCTTTGCGTAGCTTGTTCATCTCCGGGCTGAGCTGGTCGGCGGGCCGGCCCTCATCAACCGATTCGTTGCCGATGGCCTTGTTGCGCACGTCGGTATTTACCGGCGCTGGCGGCTTGCCGTAGCCGCCCTGCAGGTACCGCTTTACTTCATTGGTGATGGTCTTGTAGCGCTGGCCCGCCAACACGTTGTACACGGCCTGAGTGCCTACAATCTGTGAGGTAGGCGTAACAAGCGGTGGAAAGCCCAAGTCTTCCCGTACCCGCGGAATTTCGTCGAACACCTCGCGGATACGATCCAGCGCGTTCTGTTCTTTTAACTGGTTTGCCAGGTTGGACATCATGCCACCGGGCACCTGATTAATCTGTACCGAGACATCCTCGCGGGTGAATTCGCTTTCAAATTGCTGGTACTTTTTGCGCACTTCACGAAAGTAATCGGCGATTTCGCTCAGCAGCGTTAAATCCAACCCGGTGTCGTAGTCCGTGCCTTTGAGTGCGGCTACCTGGGATTCTGTCGCAGGGTGGCTGGTGCCTGAGGAAAATGATGAGATGGCTGTGTCGATGCGATCCACGCCAGCTTCTATGGCTTTTAGTTGGCACAGCGGTGCCAGGCCAGAGGTAGAGTGGCTGTGAATGACCAAAGGTAGATCCACTTCGGCCTTGATGGCTTTCACCAAATCGAAGGTGGCGTAGGGCGACAACAGCCCCGCCATGTCTTTGATGGCGATGGAATCTGCGCCCATAGCCTGCATGTCTTTGGCTTGCTGCACAAACAGTTCGGGCGTGTGCACCGGGCTGGTGGTGTAGCAAATAGTGCCTTGGGCATGTTTGCCGGCTTTCTTCACCGCTTTCATGGCGGTTTCAATATTGCGCAGGTCGTTCAGTGCATCAAACACCCGGAACACGTCTATGCCGTTATCAGCTGCTTTTTGAACAAAAGCTTCTACCACGTCGTCGGCATAATGGCGGTATCCCAGCAGGTTCTGGCCTCGCAGCAGCATTTGCAGGCGAGTATTCGGCAGGGCCTCGCGCAATTGGCGCAGGCGCTCCCAGGGATCTTCTTTCAGGAAACGTACGCAGGCGTCAAAAGTGGCGCCACCCCAGACTTCCAGTGACCAATAGCCCGCCTGATCCAGCTTTTCGCAGATAGGCAGCATGTCTTCGGTGCGCATACGGGTTGCGATCAGCGACTGGTGTGCATCACGCAGAACAAGGTCGGTGACTTCAATCTTTTTTGCATGTTTCATAATTCAATACTCCTGCGGATTACCAGCCTGCATGCGCGGCAATGGTGGCGGCGAGGGCAAGCGCAATTTCACTGGGGTGGCGCTTGGTTGAGTAGTTCAGCAGTTCCGGGTGATCTGGTACAAAGCTGGTGTTGAATATGCCTTTGCGAAAATCCGGGTGTTCCAGAATTTGTTGGTAATAATTGGCGGTGGTTTTGATCCCGTGCAGGCGCATGTCGTCCAGGGCGCGCTTGCCTCGGGCGATCACTTCGTCCCAGGTCAGTGCCCATACCACCAGCTTCAGGCACATGGAATCGTAGTAAGGGGGGATTTCATAACCGGTATAGATGGCGGTATCCACACGCACGCCAGGGCCGCCGGGCGCGTAGTAATGGGTAATGCGGCCGAAGCTTGGGAGGAAGTCGTTTTTGGGGTCTTCTGCGTTAATACGAAACTGTAAGGCATAGCCCCGGTATTGGATGTCTTCCTGGCGATAGCTTAGCGGTAGGCCGGATGCAATGCGCAGCTGTTCCCGAACAATGTCCACGCCGGTGATGGCTTCGGTAATGGTGTGTTCAACCTGCACCCGGGTGTTCATTTCCATAAAATGCACTTCGTTGCCAGACAGCAAAAATTCCACGGTGCCGGCGTTCTCGTAGCCTACTGCCTTGGCAGCGCGTACCGCCAAATCACCTATGTACTGTCGCTGCTCGGGTGTCAGTTGCGGGCTGGGGGCAATCTCGATCAGCTTTTGGTTGCGACGTTGTATGGAGCAGTCACGCTCAAACAGGTGGATAGCATTGCCCTGGCTGTCTGCCAGTATCTGCACCTCAATGTGGCGCGGGTTCACAATGCACTTTTCCATGAACACTTCCGCCGAGCCAAACGCCTTCGTGGCCTCGGAAATCACCCGTGGGTACTGCACTTTCAACTCTTGCGGTGTGTCACAGCGGCGGATGCCACGACCGCCACCGCCGGAAGTGGCTTTCAGCATCACCGGATAGCCGATGTCGTTGGCCAGTTTCAGAGCTTCTTCAAGGCTATCCAGGTTGCCCTCGGAGCCGGGTGTAATGGGAATGCCAGCGGCGCGCATGCTGTCGCGAGCCTGGGTTTTATCGCCCATGCCGTGGATTACGCTGGACTTGGGGCCGATAAACGCCACGCCTTTTTGCTCGCAAAGGCGGGCAAAGTTGGCGTTTTCAGACAGGAATCCGTAGCCGGGGTGAATGGCATCGCAGCCAGTTTCTACCGCCAGGTTTACGATGCGGGCAGGGTCGAGGTAGCCGGCCAGTGGGTCGTCGCCCAGGGAGTAAGATTCATCGGCTCGCTTAACGTGTAACCCGTAACGATCCGGTTCGGTATAGATGGCCACCGAGCGTATTCCCATTTCGGCGCAGGCCCGCACAATGCGAACGGCAATTTCGCCGCGGTTGGCTATTAACACTTTCTTCAGCATGGGAGGTTCCTCATTGCTTCGTCCCGATTGCAGGTAACAGAAAGAATAAAGGGATAGATGTTTAGCGAAAAATTGATATTATTTTGTTTATCTATAAGTGATAACTTATGAATAAGTGCAGGACTAAGCTATATGCCCCTAAGTATCCAGAAATTGGCCAGCCGCCTGACGTTTCGACAGCTCCAGGTATTCAAAGCTGTGAATGATTTGAAAAGCTACAGTAAGGCAGGAGAGTTGCTTGGCCTCACGCAGCCCGCCGTTAGCAGCCAGGTACGCCACCTGGAACAAGCGCTGGGCATGCCCATGTTTGAGTATGTGGGGCGTAAGCTTTACTGCACGGCAGCCGGTGAGGAGATGGCAACGTGTGTGCGTTCGGTTTTTCGCGAGCTGGAGCGAGTGCAAAATAGCCTGGCGGCGCTGGAAGGACGGGTAGCAGGGGAGCTAAGGTTGGCGGCGGTGAACACTGCGCAGTACGTGGTGCCTTATATGCTGAGTGCGTTTTTGCAGCTGAATCCGCAGGTGATTGTGTCTGTGGCAGTTGTAAACCGGGCAACGGCCCTGCAGCGGCTGAACGATAATTCTGATGATCTGGTTATTATGGGTATGGTGCCAGCCGAGCGACCGTTGGCTTCGCTGCCGTTTCTGGATAACGAGCTGGTGCCGGTGGTGCCCAGTGGCCACCCGCTGCTACAGCAGCAAAGAGTGACGGCCCAGGAGTTCCTGGATAGTGGATTGCTCGTGCGGGAAAGTGGCTCAGGTAGTCGCCTGGCGCTGGAGTTGCATTGCCAGGATCAGCGTTTACGGGCGAAACCAAGTATAGAGCTAGGCTCAAACGATGCCTTAAAGCATGCGGTTCTGGCAGGTTTAGGAGTGGCCGTTCTGCCAAGGTTGGGTGTGTTGTCGGAGCTCGCTTTGGGCAGTTTGCACGTTTTGGATATCAAAGGTTTCCCGCTGAGGCGTAGCTGGTGTGTAGTCTACCCGCAGGCTCGGCACCCTACGCCGGCCATGCGGGCATTTATTGACTATGTGCAGCAAAACATCCGCCAGTTCGAACAGATGTTTCTCAGCCGCTGAGCTTTTTCAGCAAGATTTCATTGAACAGCTTGGGGTTGCCTTGTCCTTTGGAGGCCTTCATTAAAGGTCCCATAAAGCCACCCAGCATTTTCTTCTGTTTTTTGGGGTCGGTTTCCTGCTGGTACTGGGCGACTTGGTCTGGCATACCAGCCAAAACCTCATCCACCATCTGCTCCAGTGCACCGGTATCCGATACCTGCTTCAGCCCTTGGGCTTCAATGATGGCATCAGCATTGTCTCCATCCCTATTCCAAAGTGCTTCGAACACCTTCTTGGCCCCGGATGAAGACACAGTATTGTCTGCAATCCGTGCAACCAATTGGCCCAGTTGAGCGCCCGTGACGGGTGCTTGCGTGACGGTTTTGTCTTCGGCGTTCAGGCGCGCGGTGAACTCACCCAATACCCAGTTGGCGGCCAGCTTTGCGTCCTTGCCGTGGCCGGCGGTTTCCTCAAAAAACGCCGCCATGCGCGCATCATCGCTGAGCAGGCGGGCGTCGTAATCATTGAGGCCATACTGCTCTTTGAATCGTGCTTTGCGCTCGTCTGGTAGCTCCGGCAACAGATCGCGAGCGCTTTCGATGAAGACGTCGTCGATGACTACGGGCAGCAAGTCCGGGCAGGGGAAGTAGCGGTAATCGTTGGCTTCTTCCTTGCTGCGCATGGAGCGGGATTCGTCGCGCTCGCCGTTGTAGAGCCGCGTTTCCTGAATGATACGGCCGCCGTCTTCCAGAATGTCCATCTGCCGTTCCACTTCGTGGGCGATGGCCTGCTCCATAAAGCGGAAAGAGTTCAGGTTTTTGGTTTCGGTGCGGGTGCCCAGTTCGTCCGAGCCCTTGGGCTTGAGTGAAATGTTCACATCAAAGCGCAGGGAACCCTGGCTCATGTCGCCGTCGCAGATGCCGATCGAAGACACCAGGCTGTGCAGCTTTTTGGCGAAGGCAACGGCTTCTTCGGCGCTGTTCATGTCTGGCTCAGTGACGATTTCAATCAGTGGTGTGCCGGCGCGGTTCAGGTCGATGCCGGTCATGCCATGAAAGTCTTCGTGTAGCGATTTTCCGGCGTCCTCTTCCAGGTGGGCGTGGTGAATGCGCACACGTTTGCTGTTGCCGTCAGCCAGATCAACATCCACAAAGCCGGGGCCGACAATGGGGTGGTCCAGCTGTGTCGTTTGATAGCCCTTGGGCAAGTCCGGGTAAAAATAGTTTTTACGGTCGAACACCGAGCGCCGACCGATTTCGGCGTTTACCGCCAGGCCGAACATCACTGCGTAGCGGAATGCCTGTTCGTTAGGCACCGGCAGGGTGCCAGGCATGGCCAGGTCCACGGCGCTGGCCTGGGTGTTGGGCTCGGCGCCAAAGGCGGTGCTGGAGCCGGAAAAAATCTTGGTTTTGGTGGCAAGCTGAACGTGAATTTCCAGCCCGATCACAATATCCCACTGCATAAACGTTCTCCTGATTCGGGCTTACTGGGGAAGCTTCTGGTGCCAGTCGGTAACCTGCTGGAACTGATGGGCTGCGTTCAGCAGGCGGGCTTCTTCAAAATAGTTCCCGATAATCTGCAGGCCGACTGGCAATCCATCTATAAACCCCGCCGGTACAGACATGGCTGGCACGCCCGCAAGGTTCACGGCAATGGTGAAAACATCTTCCAGGTACATGGTCACCGGGTCGCTGGTTTTCTCACCCTGCACAAACGCAGGCGAAGGCGTCACCGGGCTCATCAGCACATCCACTTCCTTGAACGCATTGATGAAATCCTGCTGGATTAAGCGGCGAACCTTCTGGGCCTTCAGGTAATAAGCATCAAAATAGCCTGCAGACAGGGCGTAAGTGCCTACCAGAATACGGCGCTTTACCTCGCCTCCGAAGCCTTCGGCACGGGTGCGGGTATAAAGGTCGTTAAGATCCTGTGGATTTTCGCAGCGATAGCCGTAACGCACGCCGTCAAAGCGTGACAAGTTGGCGGAGGCTTCCGCTGGCGCAATCACGTAGTAGGCGGCAATGGCCAGCTTGGCGTGGGGCAGTGACACTTCTTTTACCGTCGCGCCCAGCTTTTCATATTCCTTCACCGCACTGCGAACCTGCTGTTCCATGGTGGGGCTGAGCTGGTCGGAGAAATACTCTTTCGGAAGACCGATGCGCAGGCCTTTCAGAGGCTCGTTCAGGGTGGCGGTGTAGTCCGGCACGGCGCGATCGGCAGATGTGGAATCCTTCGGATCGAACCCGGCCATCACGTTCAGCATCAGGGCGTTGTCTTCTGCCGTGCGGGCCATAGTGCCGCCCTGGTCCAGGCTGGACGCAAAGGCGATCATGCCGTAGCGGGAAACTCGTCCATAGGTGGGTTTCAAACCAGTAATGCCACACAAAGCCGCAGGTTGGCGAATCGAACCACCGGTATCCGTAGCAGTGGCTGCAGGCACAAGACGAGCGGCTATGGCTGCAGCGGAGCCGCCGGAAGAACCGCCTGGCACACGTTTTTCGCCGTTGCTCAGGCCCCAGGGGTTAGTCACAGGGCCAAAGAAACTGGATTCGTTGGAAGAGCCCATGGCGAACTCGTCCATATTGGTTTTGCCAAGGCACACTGCGCCCGCTGCGCGGAAGTTGGCGGTAACCGTGGCATCATAAGGAGGCACAAAGTTGGCCAGCATTTTTGAGCCAGCGGTGGTAGCTACGCCGTTGGTGCAGAAGATGTCTTTGTGTGCAAAGGGTACACCTGTCCATACGCCGGCCTTGCCTGCTGCACGCTGCTCGTCAGCGGCTTTGGCGTCGGCCATGGCGTGATCTTCGGTAACGGTAATAAAGCTGTTGTACTGGCGGTCTTCGGCTTTGATGCGATCGAGGAACTCACGGGTCAGTTCCACGCTTGAAATCTTGCCGCTTTCCAGTTCGCGGGAAAGCTCTGCTACGGATTTGTTATGCATGTTCAATCCTGATAGTGGGCTGATGGTGGGCTTCGTCAGATCACTCAATAACCCGGGGTACGAGATAAAGGCCGTCTTCGGTAGCTGGCGCGATGGCCTGGAAGGCTTCCCGTTGATTGGTCTCGGTCACTTCGTCTGCGCGCAAGCGCTGCACGGCATCTAGCGGGTGAGCCAGCGGCTCCACGTTGTCGGTATCGGCGGCGCTGAGCTGGTCAACCAGGCTGAGGATGTTGCCCAGGTCGTTTTCCAGCTCTGGTATCTGCTCTTCATCGAGACGAATACGGGCCAGCACGGCGACTTTTTCAATGTCTTCGCGGGAAATGGTCACGTTGACTCCAAAGTATAAAACAGCGTTTTAAAGAAGGTGGTTATGGTAACAGATTCGCGGCTGTGCGGGAGAGGCGCTGCGATGCCGCAAATCTACTCAATTGGCCGGGTATCATCCAATAGGTCTTCGGCTGCGGCGTCGCTCCGTTCTTCCCGCACTTGTCGGGAAATATGGGTGTCCGGGCGCACGTCTAGCACATCGCCTGGCGCATCAGGTACGGATTTAGCTGCGCCTGTGCTCCGCTTTTCGGGTTGTTCAGGTGCGTCCATGTCACCCGGTATGGCGGGCGCTTGATCGAAACGCAACCGGTAGATGGGTTCGGGTAAGGTGAAGCCCTGAGTCTCCAGTGCGTTTTTGGCAGCACGAATAGAGAGGCTACGGGCCTTGCCATAATCAGATTCGCGTTGGTCAATCCAGGCCATGAACTTGATGACAATGTTGGAGTCGCCCACGGATTCGATAATTCCGTTTGGTTCGGGGTCGTCCAGCACCCACTCCAGCTTCTGCAGAGCAGCCAGGCCGGTCTGTATAGCCATAGCTGGATCATCTTCGGCGTCTACTCCCAGCACAAAGTCAAAGCGGCGCTGAGGGTTGCGGGTGTAGTTCAGGATAACCGCTTTGAAAACGGTCGCGTTAGGGATGCGTAAATGGTTGCCTTCCAGGGTCATCAATACCGTTGAGCGGGATGTCAGTCTAACGACAACACCTTCGTAGTCGTTGATGGTCACGTGCTCCTGGGCCCGGAATGGCTGGCGAATACTCAGCATGATGCTGGAAATGTAGTTCTCCATAGAGTCTTTGACTGCAAAACTGATAGCCAGCCCCAGCACGCCGGCACCTCCAAGCAGAGTGCCCATCAGTGCCGTGGCGCCGAGAATGTTCAGAGCAAGTAGCAAACCCAGAAGTATGGTTGCCAGCCGGACTGCGTGACCGGCCAGTTCGGCGAGAAAGGGATTTTTGGTTAACCGTGACCAGAGCGGGGTGTATCCAGCCAGTCGGTGTCCGGCGAAAGCCACAATAACGAAAATGCTCAGCGCTACCAGTAATAATGGCAGCGCCCTTATCCAGCCGTGCAGAGAGTTTTGCAACGAATCCCACAGGGGGGTGAGGTTATCCTGTAAATCCAGGGTGCGCACAACCCTGTCGTCAACTGCGATGGCGCCCTCTACCCGGCTGGCCAGCTTCAGTGCTCGCTGGGCCTGGGCTTCGTTGGCAATCTGCCCCGATATGGCCACTACGCCGCTGTTAACGCCGACCTGCAGTGATTCAAATTGAGGAATCTGCTCAAAAATGCTGGCAATACGTTGAGTGATCAGCGCGTCATTGTCAGCACCTGGCGCCAGGGCGATTGGGCCAGCTTGCTCGGTTTCGCCTTGTTGAGCCAGGGCCAGCGAGGGTAGGCCCACGGCGATAACAAACGCCAGTGCCTGTGCAATGGTAATCTTTGGTATCCTCAACGGCGGCCTCGGTTATGGCGGTTAATCAGAATGGGGTGGATGGCTTTTCAGGCCGACTTTAGTGTGTAGCAAAGATCAACTCAATGCCCGCGTCAACCAGCAAATTGCGCTGTGGGGGTTCTGGCTTTAATAAGTGTATGAACGATTGTTCATGCAATGAGCAATATCATTTGCCTTTGCAGCAGGCTGCGTCTTGCCTGAGCGGGGGGGCACTGCTAAAGTTGCCGCATCTTTCCGCAACCGCAACTCTCAGGTTGAAACTACACGAATGTTGATTAAAAGACTCCGAGGCTTATTTTCCAGCGACCTGTCCATCGATCTGGGCACCGCCAACACCCTTATTTTCGTGCGTGACCGCGGGATTGTGCTGAACGAGCCTTCCGTTGTAGCTATTCGTACCACCAACTCCCAGAAAATGGTCGCCGCTGTTGGCGCCGAGGCGAAGCGCATGCTGGGCCGTACGCCCGGTAACATTACTGCCATTCGCCCCATGAAAGACGGCGTAATAGCCGACTTTGTGGTGACTGAAAAAATGCTCCAGCACTTTATTCATAAAGTGCACGAGAACAGCTTTATCACTCCAAGCCCACGGGTTCTGGTGTGTGTGCCCAGCAAATCCACCCAGGTGGAGCGTAAAGCTATTCGCGAATCGGCCCTCGGTGCCGGCGCCCGCGAAGTGTTCCTGATTGAAGAGCCCATGGCTGCGGCCATCGGTGCCGGCTTGCCGGTAGAAGAAGCCAGCGGCTCGATGATTGTGGATGTCGGTGGTGGTACCTCCGAAATCGCTATTATTTCCCTTAACGGCATCGTATACGCAGATTCAGTGCGGGTGGGCGGTGACAAGTTCGACGAAGCCATTGTTACTTATGTGCGCCGCAACTATGGCAGCCTTATTGGTGAATCTACCGCCGAGCGCATCAAGCACGAAATCGGTTGCGCCTACGAAGGCTTGGAAATTCTCGAAATTGATGTGCGTGGCCGCAATCTGGCCGAAGGTGTGCCACGGGCCTTCACGCTTAACAGCGAAGAAATTCTGGACGCCCTTCAGGAATCTTTGGCACAGATTGTACAGACGGTTAAAAGTGCTCTCGAACAGTCTCCACCAGAGCTGGCCTCAGATATCGCCGAGCGCGGCATTGTACTGACCGGCGGCGGTGCGCTGCTGCGCGGGTTGGACAAGCTGATCAGTGAAGAAACCGGGCTGCCGGTTATCATTGCAGAAGACCCGCTAACCTGTGTTGCCCGTGGTGGTGGCAAGGCGCTGGAAGTTATTGACCGGGGTGGCATCGGAATGTTCTCTCCGGAGGGATAATCCTTTGGGGAGGGATCGCCATTAAAACCATTTTTGTCCAGGGGCCGGTACCCGGCCTCAGGCTTCTGCTCGTTATTATCGTATCGGCGGCGTTGATCGTTGCCGATCAGCAGTTCGACCGTGTTACTCCTGTTCGATCCACCTTGGCAACCGGCCTCACGCCCGTGTATTGGCTTGGCAACGCGCCCAATCAGTTCAGTGGCTGGGTTGCTGGCCTGTTTACCACCCGCGAAGATGTGAAGCAGGAAAACGAAGGCCTGAAGGCCCGGCTGCTCATTCTCGAACGCAGGGCCCTCAAGTACGCCGCGCTGGCGTCCGAAAATAACGAACTTCGTCGCCTGATGAACTCTTCGGAACTCCTGGACGACCGGGTTATTGTCAGCGAAGTGGTGGGAGTGTCGCCAGATCCGTATTCCCACGAAGTTATTATCAATAAAGGCCGCAGTGACGGTTTGCAGGTAGGACAGGCCGTATTGGATGCCCACGGCCTGATGGGACAGGTGGTGCAGACGAGCCAAATCACCTCCCGCGTACTTCTTGTCTCAGACAGCAGCCATGCCGTACCGGTTGAGGTTGTGCGTAATGGGCTACGGGCCATTCTGCTTGGCACCGGCGATTCCGGCACACTTGATTTGGTTCATGTGCCAGACACCGCGGATATCCGTGAGGGGGATTTGCTGGTGAGTTCCGGCCTTGGTGGGCGTTTCCCGCGGGGGTACCCGGTTGCAGAGGTAAGCTTGATCAATAAAGAGCCAGGGGAGCCCTTTGTGTCTATTCGGGCTCGCCCGAAAGCACAGCTCAATCAAAGCCGTTTGGTGTTGGTTGTATTCTCTCCAAAGGGCGAATCGCCAGCGGAGCCAGAAACCGGTGATAACCCTCCGGCCACCGAATCGGCGCAGGAGGGGCAGGGCTGATGTTGTCTGTAATCAGTTATCCGGTATTTGTGCTGTCGGTGATCGTATCACTGGTGCTGAGCATTTCCTTGTTTCCCGTGGGCTGGTTCGAGTTCCGGCCTGAGTGGCTGGGTTTGATCGTGTTTTATTGGACATTCCGGGCCCCGGCACAATTCGGCATTCTGTTTGCCTGGTGTCTCGGCCTGTTGCTCGATGTGCTGGAAGCAACGCCGTTGGGCATTAACGCCCTGGCGATGGGGCTGATCGCTTTTCTGGTGCTCACTATCCATCAGCGGCTGCGTATGTATCCCTTATCGCAGCAGTGTCTGATGGTCTTTCTTGTTCTTGGCATTAACCAGATGCTGGTGCACTTCCTCAAGCAAATGCTTGGTGGCGAGGATGCTGGTTTCAGCTATCTGTGGCCGGCACTCACCAGCGCCTTGGTATGGCCCGTGTTTTCCATACTGATGGACAACATCAACCGAAAGTTGGGTTAACCATGGCCTCAATTATTCTCGCTTCTGCGTCGCCACGCCGTTCAGAACTGCTTGAGCAGATTGGTGTCCGCTTTTCTGTGCAGCCTGCCCATATTGACGAAACCCCGCGAACCGCAGAGGTGCCCGGTGATTACGTTGAGCGGCTGGCCCGGGAGAAAGCCCTCGCTGTTGCGATCAGCTTTCCCGGCAAACTGGTTCTCGGCTCTGATACCTCTGTGGTTCTGAATGCAGCAATTCTTGGCAAGCCATCCAACGAGCGCGAAGCGAAAGCTATGCTTGCCGAGCTGTCTGGTACAACTCACCAGGTTATGACAGCCATCGCACTGGTGCAGGGAGCGCACTGCGAGTCTTGTTTGGTGACGACGCAAGTAACGTTCCGTTGTCTGTCTGACCACGAGATCGCCGCCTATGTGGCCACAGGCGAGCCAATGGACAAGGCTGGAAGTTATGGCATCCAGGGACTTGGTGGTATTTTTGTGAAGGAACTCAAAGGGAGCTACAGTGCGGTTGTTGGTCTGCCATTACAGGAAACAGCCGCCTTGCTGGCCAGTGCCGGCTGCCCCGTTTGGAAACACTGGCCGAGTAGTAGGGAGAGCCAATCATGAGCGAAGAAATCCTGATCAACGTAACACCGGTTGAAACCCGGGTTGCACTGGTCGAGAACGGTATGCTGCAGGAAGCCTACATTGAACGCGCCAGTCGTAAAGGCATTGTTGGTAATATTTACAAAGGTAAGGTTGTGCGGGTGCTCCCCGGCATGGAAGCAGCGTTTGTCGACATTGGTCTGGAGAAGGCCGCATTCATACACGCCTCCGATGTAGTGTCTAGCCAGTCCAGTGCGTCAGAGCCTGGAGCCTCCTCCAAATCCGTGCCGGATATTCGCACCTTGCTGCGTGAAGGGCAGTCCTTGGTGGTGCAGGTCACCAAAGATCCTATTGGTACAAAAGGCGCCCGGCTCACCACCCAGCTTTCCATACCCTCTCGCTATTTGGTTTTCATGCCCGAGGTTAGCCATGTGGGTATTTCCCAGAGAATCGAGGACGAGACCGAACGCAACCGATTGAAAACCCTTGTGGAAGAAGGCGCTGCAGCCCATCCGGACGTGCAGGGCGGGTATATTATCCGCACCGCGGCTGAAGCGGCGACGGCGGAAGAGCTGATGGCAGACATGAATTACCTGCACCACCTCAGCCAGTCTATCCACGAGCGGATTGAAAAAGTGCAGGCGCCTGCCGCTGTTTACAAGGATTTACCGCTGTTTATCCGCACCATTCGTGATCTTATTCGGCCGCAAACTGAAAAAGTGCGTATCGACAGCCGCGAGAGTCATCAGCGGGTCATGGAATTTGTTGAAGAGTTTGTGACCGAATTTGCCGATAAGGTGGAGTACTACCCAGGTGAGCGGCCGATTTTCGATCTCTATTCGGTAGAGGACGAGATCCAGAAGGCACTCAGCCGCAAGGTGCAGCTCAAGTCTGGTGGCTACGTGATCATTGACCAGACCGAAGCCATGACCACCATTGATATCAACACCGGCGCGTTTGTGGGTCATCGCAACCTGGAAGAAACGATTTTCAAGACCAATCTGGAAGCGGCCCGGGCGATCAGCCGCCAACTGCGCTTGCGCAATCTGGGTGGCATAATCATCATCGACTTCATCGATATGGAAGACGCCGAGCATCAGCGCCAGGTTCACCGGATGCTGGAAAAAATGCTCGAGCGGGACCACGCCAAAACCAAAATTACCGGTGTGTCTGAGTTGGGTCTTGTAGAGATGACCCGAAAGCGAACCACTGAAAGCCTAGGTCAGGTTTTGTGTGAACCTTGCCCAATTTGCGATGGCCGTGGCTTCCTTAAAACCAGCGAAACCGTGTGCTTCGAAATTTTCCGGGAAATTATGCGGATTAACCGGGCTTACGATGCAGAAAACTATCTGGTGATGGCGTCTCAAAGCGTGGTGGATCGTCTTCTTGATGAGGAGTCCGACAACGTGGCAGACCTTGAAACCTTTATTGCCAAGGCTGTCCGCTTTCAGGTGGAGCCATTTTACAGTCAGGAGCAGTATGATGTCGTTTTGCTCTGACGCCCCCAATGTCTTCCTCTAAACGCCAGCCGTTACGTTTGATGGCGCTGTTTACCGGCGCTGTGTGGTGGTCGCTGCTTATCGTGCTGGTGCTGTTTGCCCTTTATGCGGGCATTGGCCGGCAGCTTACCCAGAATATAGATACCTTTCGGGACGATCTTTCCAGGGATCTATCTGCTCGCTTGGGGCACGAAGTAAGCATTGGCAGCCTCTCCTCTCGCTGGTTCTGGCTGGACCCCTCATTTACCGCTCAAGATATTGAAGTTACCAACCCGGATTCCGGAGTGCAGGTATTGAGCCTGCAGCATCTGACCATTCGTTTCGACGCGCTGGCGTCGCTGATGCGGTTCAGGATCGTCTTTGAGGATTTCGAGGCCGACGGGCTTGAACTAACGCTTAACCAAAATGACAGTGGCGAAGTGGGCGTTCGGGGTGCCGACTTTCCTGAGCCGCTTAATAACCGCTTTCGATACTGGCTCGAAATCGCCGGGAAATGGCTGTCGGATCCCTACATAAAAGTGACCCGCGTGAGCCTGGGTATTCGTGATAATCAAGGCCAGCTGCGCCACCTGGATATCCCCCAGCTTGATCTGGTATACCAAAAGGGCCTGTTTCGGGCATCCGGGCGGGCCATGCGATCCGCAACAACCCAGCAACTTGCCAGTTTTACGCTGGTGGGTAAGCACTTTTTCCGCGGTGACTTTAGCGGCCAATTATATCTTGATGTGGATTCCGGCCGACTGTTTGATGGCCTGATTGATGAATATCAATGGCGAGACATCCGGGTCGAAGGGTTTGATCTGGGCGGCGAAGCCTGGTTGACCTTCCGTGAAGGTGTCTTGCAGCAAGTAAGCGGAACCGTAAGAACGCCATACTTGCAGCTGGGGGTTGCCGATGAATCCTTGGCCCCGCTGGAAGATATCAGTGCGCAGTTTGGTTGGCGCCGACACAGTGCCGTGATGGAGGCGCCGGAAGAAGCTGGTGACGGGGCTGACACCATCGGAGAATGGCATTTGAAACAACTGGCGTGGGCCTGGAACGGTGATGAAGTACCACCATTCAGCCTGAAGCTGGTGCCGAAATCGGAAGGCTTTACCATCACCGCCGAGGCTATGCCGCTGCGCCCGCTACGTAATCTGGTCGGTGCGCTCCCGCTTTTGCCCCCGGTCGCCAGTGACGCCCTGAAAGACTATCGCCCGGTGGGCTTTCTTGACGGTGTCAAAATCAGTGTTCCGGGGCGTGGTGAAAACAGCTTTGAGTTCTCCGCCCGGCTTCGGAATGTTGGGGCTGCAGCCTATGGTGGGGCGCCTGCAGTCAGTGGTGTGCAGGGCATTATTTATGTTGATGAGAATGCCGGGTATGTACAGGCCCGTTCCGGTGTGCGACCGGTTATTTTAGACTTTCCGGAACTGTTCAGCAGCGAATGGTCCCTGCCCGAGATGGTTGCGACCGTCGCCTGGCAATTGGATGGCCCCATTACCCGAGTGTATGCAGATGACATACGCCTTAGATATGGCGAAAAGACCCACTTCGCAGGCGCTTTCGATCTGAAGCTGGATGAGCAGGGAGAGAGCAATCTTGGCCTGCGTATTGGCGTTGAGGATGCCGAGGCGTCCATGCTGGCTGAATTTGTTCCTAAGAAAGTTGTGGATGCCGAGCTTTATGAATGGCTAACCACCGCTATCACCAAGGCGAATATTACATCAGGTGTTTACTATGGCCATGGCCAGATTAGCGCAGACGCGCCTACGGGGTCGTTTGTGTCGTCCATGTGGTACGAGTTTGATAACGCCACCGTGCGCTATGACGATCAGTGGCCTGAGGTAGCCGGTGCTCGCGGACGAGTTGACGTACAAAATGGCGACACGCTGGTGTCGTTGGAAGCCGGAACCACCGGCGGCTTGTCCCTGAACCCGAGTACCGTAGCCGTGGTTCCCGAACAGGATGGGGTACTCGTGCGCGTGGATGTGTCAGCACCAGTGCCAGGGGGCTCTGTGGCCTATTGGATGGAGAACAGCCCGTTTGGCGACATGGTCGGGGCAGAAGCCAAAAACCTCGATTACGCCGGCGATTACGAGCTGGACCTTGCGATTGACTTGCCTCTAATGGATGACCTGGCGCCCGTGGTTGAGGCAAGCATTCAAACCCGTAATGGTTCAGTCAACTATCCCGAGGCTGGCCTGCGCTGGGACAGCATTTCCGGTGCGCTGACTTATCACTCTGTTAAGGGCTTCTCCGGCGAGCCCCTGCAAGCCAGCTTTTTGGGCGAGCCGGTCAGCGTAGCGTTCAACCAGACGAATTCGAGTCAGCCAGGAGCAGGCGATGGGCTCAGAATTCGGCAAACCGGCGCGTTATCTGTACCCGGTGTGTTTCGCCAGGTAGGCATTGTGGACACCGAAGGGGCGGGTGGTGCAACCCCCGAAAAGAACCAGTATGGCTTGAGCGGCACGACTGAATATACGGCGCAGCTGGATGTGGCGCCAGGTAGCGATTCAAGGCTAACGGTCCGCTCCAGCCTGCAAGGGCTGGCCATCGATTGGCCGGCTCCGTTTTCCAAAGATGCGGGCGAGGCCGCACCGCTGGTGGCGGAAATAGACATTGAAGCCGAGGACGGCCTGGGTATTTCTGGTACTTGGGAGAACCGCGCGGTCTTTGATTTGCTGTGGAAAAGCTCCGGGCTTGAGCTGACCTTTGAGGAGCTCTACCTGGGGGGGCAAACTCTCACGAACATAAACCTTGAAGCCCTTGATCTTGGTGACAGCTGGGTTGTCACTACTCGCTCAGAGCGGGCGATTGGCCGGCTGGAAATACCTGATGATCTGAGCCTTGTTACGGCAGATTTCCAAGTGCTTCGTTTGGTTCGAAATGAGGAAGCTGCGAAAGAGGCTCCAGAACTGCTAACACTTGAGCAGCAACTTGAAGCCTTTCGGGCTTTGGATATGGCGAACTGGCCAGATGTGGACATTGCCATATGGGAACTGCAACTAAACGGTGAGAGCCTGGGTCGTTGGTCTTTTTATTTGCGGCCTGAGGCCGAGAAGCTGAAAATTACCGAAATTGAAGGCCGGCTCAAGTCCCTCACATTGCAGGGGGATATGACCTGGAGCGTTGTCGATAACAGAGAAACCAGTCAGTTTTCCGGGTCTGTAACTGGCGGCGCTTTGGCTGATTTGGGGGAGCTTTTTGGTTCAGACATTCCTTTGACCAACAAGCAAAGCAATATTGAGTTTGAGCTGGACTGGCCGGGGCGGCCTGATGAGTTTGAGCTCGCAAGCCTCAGTGGGGAGGTTAGCGCTCGCCTGGATGACGGCGTTATTCTGGAGCGCAATAACAGCGCGCAAGTATTCAGAATCTTCAATCTACTCAATGCTGACACGCTCTGGCGTAGGCTCAAGTTAGACTTTTCCGATCTGTATGAGCGTGGCGTAGCCTTTGATGCTATCTCAGGCAAGGCGCAACTGAAGGATGGCCTGCTGACCATGGATCCGGAGCTTCAGGTGGTTGGGCCGTCTGGCGCCTTCAAACTTAGCGGCAGCACCAACCTGGCAGATGAGGTACTCGATATGCGCCTGGTAGTGGTTCTGCCACTGACGCAGAACCTGCCGCTGGCGGCATTATTGATGGGAGCCGGTGCTCCCATCGGAGGTGCGCTTTTTGTACTCGATAAAGTACTGGGCGATCCATTGAGCAAACTGACCAGCGCTACCTACAATGTGACCGGAACCTGGGACGAGCCTAGCGTGGATCTGCGACGGGTATTTGATACCGGCAACTGACCGGAATGGTTGCTGCCAGAATCAGGCTTCAACTTCATCAACACACTCGCGCAGGTAGCGGAATAGTTTGCGGGCCTGGCCGGTGTTTTTCTGTTTATCCACATCTCTGCGGGCGTTACGAACCAGGTTACGCAAGTGCTGAATGTCTGCACCAGGGCAGTAACTGAAAAACTCACCAGCAACAGAGTCGCCGTCGGCAATCATTCGGTCGCGCCAGCGCTCAGCCAGATGGTGGCGGCGAGTGTGTTCCTCGCTTCCTGAATCGAAAGCATCAATAGCCCGCAGCACCGCCTCTGGGTCGTCTTCTTGCCGGATAATCTTGCCGATATATTGCAAGTGACGACGCTTGGCTTCGTTCTGCCGAATCCTGCGGGATTCTTCAATGGCGCTTCTGAGGGTATCGCTGATGGTCAGCGTATCAAGCTGTTCGTTGCTCAATTCCAGCATACGCTTACCAATGTTCTGCAGCGCGTGCATGTCCCGCTTGAGCTGGGATTTACTCGGCCCGGAATACTCCGGGGCGTCGTCTTGAGTGTTGTCAATCATGATTACATCCAGGTTTGTCGGGTCACGCGTAAAAAATGGTCGCAAGGCCAAGAAAAGACATAAAACCGACCACATCGGTAACGGTTGTCAGTATAACGCTGCCTGCCAGGGCCGGGTCTATGTTGCGAGATTTCAGGAACAGCGGCAGTACAGTTCCCACTAGCGCTGCGGCCACCAGGTTAATAACCAGCGCCGCCGCGATAACCACCCCTATCATTATATCCTGAAACCAGGCGGTGGCCGCGGCAGCCACCACCGCGGCCCACAGTAAGCCGTTGAGAATACCGGAAAGAAACTCCCGGTTCAGCAACCAGCCCACATTGGCTCCGCTGATCTGCCCAACCGCCATGCCTCTGATAACCAGCGTAAGGGTCTGGCTGCCGGCAATTCCGCCCATGCTGGCCACAATGGGCATGAGTACCGCCAAGGCAACCACTTTTTCGATGGTGTCTTCAAACAGGCCGATGACGCCAGAGGCAATGAAGGCGGTGAGCAGGTTAACGCCCAGCCAAATCGCCCGGCGCCGGGTCGTTTTCCACACGGGTGCAAAGGTATCTTCGTCATCATCCAGGCCCGCCATACTCATCAGCGAGTGGTCCGCGTCTTCCCGGATAACATCCACCACGTCATCGATGGTGATCCGCCCCAGAAGACGGCCTTCTTCGTTCACAACCGGCGCAGAAATAAGATCGTAGCGCTCAAACAGGGTGGCAACCTTGGTATCTGACAGGGTGACGGGGATGGGTTCAATGTCTGTATCCATCACCTCCCGAACGGTTGCAGCCTGATTCGACACGAGCATCTTGGTGATAGGCAACATGCCGATAAACTCATCCCGCCGGTTCACGACAATCAGGCTGTCTGTCATGGGTGGCAGCACCCGGTGCCGGCGTAGATAACGCAACACCACATCGATGCTTATGTCAGGGCGCACGGTGATGGTGTCGGTGTTCATCAAGCCGCCGGCGGTGTCTTCCGGGTACGAAAGCACCTCTTCAACCCGCTGCCGATCCTGCTCGTCCATGGTGTCCAGAACTTCCTGGATCACCGTATCGGGTAACTGCTGGAGAAGGTCGGCCAGGTCGTCCGACTCGAAATCCTCAATAATGTCCGCCAGTTCCTGAGCGTTCAACCGGCTCAGGTATTCGGCGCGAATGTCCTCGTTAAGGTATTGGAGAACATCACCTTCCAGCTGCTTATCAACCAGGTTCCAGAGCAGGGCGCGCTGGCGTGGCGGCGAAGATTCTAGCAGGTGGGCAATATCACTGGGGCTCAGGCCGCCGTTGAGAATACGGGCAACTTGTTTCAGCGCGCCGCTGTCCAGCGCTTCGCTCAGTGAGCGTAAACGTTGGCGGGCTTGGCTTTTTTCCAGAATATCAGACATGAGTCACCTGCAGTCAGAAAACGCCAGTATTATAACGGAGTTAGCCAGCGCACGTGAGAAAGAGTTGCAGGGATGGGCTATGAAAAATGGCCAGTTATTCGCCTTCGCCAAAATAGTCGTTGATCAGGGCGGCGAGGGCGTCGATCGCGTGCTGCTCGTCTGGGCCATCGGCTACCAACTCCACCTCGGTGCCTTTGCTGGCTGCGAGCATCATGACCTGCATGATGTTTTTAGCGTCTACTTCACGGCCCTTGCCGCAGACTTTTACAGCACTGTCGAACCGTGATGCAGTGGCAACCAGCTTTGCCGTGGCCCGGGCGTGCAGGCCAAGTTTATTTATAATAATAATGGGGTGGCGTATCACGGTAACTCAGACCTCTTTCCGGGCCTGCAGGTGCGGCAGCTCAGTATGACGTACTTGCACGTTGCTGCTGAGTTCCCGGAAATGCCGCCCCAGCTGTTCACAGACATATACCGACCGGTGCTGGCCGCCGGTGCAGCCAATGGAAATGGTCATATAACTGCGATTGCTGTCGGCAAAAGAGGGGATCCAGCTTTCCAGAAAAGCAATAAGATCGTTCACCATTTTGTGGCTTGCAGGTTCTTTCTCCAGAAACTCGGCAACCGGTTGATCCAGGCCGGTAAACTTGCGCAAGCTGGTATCCCAGTACGGGTTCGGCAAGCAGCGCACATCAAATACGTAATCGGAATCCAGTGGTACACCATGCTTGAAGCCGAAAGACTGGAACAGCAGGGCCAGTTCCTGATCTTTGCGCCCGGCCACGCGCTGCTTCACCATGTCCCGCAGTTCGTACATCGACAGGCCTTTGGTGTTGATGTAGAGATCCGCAAGTTTGGAGAGCGGCTCCAGCAGCTCTTTTTCGCTGCTGATGGCCTCTCGGAGAGACGTTTTATCGTTGCTCAGGGGGTGTTTGCGGCGGGTCGCGTGAAATCTCTGCAGCAGTGACTGCTCATCGGCGTCCAGGTAGATGATCTCTACCAGAATATCCGCCTTGCGGAGCTTTCGGTAAATCTCTTCAAAATTAGCCAGTTCGGCGGACAGGTTGCGGGCATCAATACTGACCGCCATTTTGTCGAGCCGCCCTGGTGCGCTTTGGTCAGCCGCCTCCCGAGTAAGAGGGAACAAAAGCCCGATAGGCAGGTTATCAATGCAGTAGTAGCCGAGATCTTCCAGTACGTGCAGAGCGGTACTTTTGCCGGACCCGGATCGGCCACTGACGATGATCAGCTTCATGGTGAAACAGCCTGTTGCCAGAGTGGATATCAGCCGCTTGCGGCGGTCATGCTTTGGTAAAGCTCAGTTGCATCTTTGCACTGTCTGAGGCGGTCACAGAAAGCGCGCTCATTAAATTTTTCAGCCAGCTGGCTTAGCAACTCAAGATGCTCGCTGGTCGCTTCTTTAGGCACAACAAGTGCAAACACCAGATCTACCGGTTGGTTATCAATCGCGTCAAACTCCACGGTTTCGTCCAGAGTCATCAGTACGCCAATAACCTTCTCAAGTCCATCCAGGCGGCAATGGGGGATGGCGATTCCCTGGCCGATTCCGGTGCTGCCCAGCCGCTCACGGGCAATCAGATTGTTAAATATCTGGCCCTCGTTAAGAGCATCATTGTGCTGGCTGATCTGCTCGGCAATGAACTCAAGAACCCGCTTTTTACTGGATGCGGGCACCTTGCACAGGGTCAATTCCGGGGCAAGGATGTTGTCTATTGTCAGTGATGTGTCGCTCATGAATCGACCGTACTTCCGTTAAAAAAGCTGCGACACGTTTCCCGTGCCGCAGCCTGATTAGATGACATGCCTGAAAACAGTCGCCTAGCGGGCGATGTTACCCTGCATCCTGTCCACACTCTTTTCTTTGTGCTTGAGGATCTGCCGGTCTAGCTTATCGACAAGGCCGTCGATTGCTGCGTACATATCCTCATTTTCCGCCTTTGCGTGAATCTCACCACCAACCACGTGGAGCGTAGCATCTGCTATTTGGCGAACCTTATCCACTTCCAGGGTCACCTGGCAATTGCTGATGTGGTCAAAGTGCCTCTCCAGCCGTTCCAGTTTTTCGGCTACATAATCTTTTAACGCGGGAGTCAGCTCTACGTGATGGCCTGAAATGTTGAGTTGCATAGACGTCTCCTATTGTCATCCACTCCGGCCCGGTTGAGCCGGCATTATGTGCGGGCACACGAGTGCGCCTGCGAAATCCGTATACGTTGGTAAAGGTGTCGGCTTAAACCAAACGCTTGCGTTCGTTTGAGGGCGGAATGTGCATCGCCTCGCGGTATTTCGCAACCGTACGCCGCGCCACCTTTATTCCTTGTTCTCCCAGCATGGCCGCAATCTTGCTATCACTCAACGGCTTTTTTGGGGTTTCTGCGGCAATCAGCTTTTTGATCATGGCGCGGATAGCCGTAGAGGAGCATTCGCCACCTTCGTCGGTGCCGACATGGCTGGAGAAAAAATACTTCAGCTCAAAAATGCCCCGCGGTGTATGCATGTATTTCTGAGTAGTGACACGGGAAATGGTGGACTCGTGCATTTCCACCAACTGGGCAATATCCGAGAGGATCAGTGGTTTCATCGATTCCTCCCCGTGATCCAGAAAGCCTTGCTGATATTCAACAATGCGCGTTGCCACTTTCAACAGTGTTTCGTTCCGGCTTTGCAGGCTTTTGATAAACCATTTTGCCTCCTGCAGTTGGTCGCGCAGGTAAGTATTATCTGCGCTGCTGTCCGCTCGCCTTATTAATGAAGCATAGCTGGCATTCACGCGTATGCGCGGCGCAATTTCAGGATTCAGTTCTACTCGCCAGCGGCCGTTGTGCTTGCGCACGATGACATCGGGGATAACGTAATCCGGTTCAGTACGATCAATGATATCGCCTGGCTGCGGGTTGAGGCTGGTAATCAGGGCCAGTACATCCCGCAATTGGTCTTCTTTAAGGCGGCTACGGCGAAGCAGTTGGGCATAATCGCGATTGCCCAACAGGTTGATGTAATGAGTGATAACCAGCCGTGCCTGGGCAAGCCAGGGGGTTTCTGGTGGCAGCTGGTTAAGCTGGATCAGCAGGCAGTCCTGAAGATCTCTGGCAAACACCCCGGGCGGATCAAAGTACTGCAGCCGGCGTAAAACGGCTTCTACTTCATCCAGTTCAAGGGGGTCCTCATCGGAACTGTCTACCAGGCCCGCGTAAATGTCTTCAACAGGGCTGGTGAGGTAGCCCCGCTCATCCACTGCGTCCATCAGCGCATGGGCAATGGCCTGGTCCCGCTCGTTCAAGGGAGTAAGGTTCAGCTGCCACTCAAGATGATCGCGCAGGGTTTCGCTGGGGGAGTTCCGGGTTTCGAAATCGTGGTCGTTTTCGTCGTCGTTCCGGGCGGCGGGCGCAGGGGCAGACTGGTAAATATCCTCCCACGCTGTATCAACCGGAAGGTCGTCGGGAATCGCGTCAGGGATGTCGTTTTCAGATTGCCAGTCGGGGCCGTTTTCGCTCTCGTCCCAGTCGGAACTGGATGAGTCTGAACCCGTATCGGATGGCGCTTCGTCTGCGGAGTTGTCCTGATTGCGGTCGTTATCTGCTGACGACGCCTCTGCCTGGTCGTCCTCATCCTGGGTTTCCAGCAGAGGGTTGGACTCCAGAGCTTGCTGGATCTCCTGCTGAAGGTCGAGGGTCGATAACTGCAGAAGCCTGATCGCCTGTTGCAGCTGGGGCGTCATTGTCAGGCTCTGACCCAGCTTTAATTGTAAAGAGGCTTTCATAACCATCGCTCGGGATCCGTCACTCTACCCACTTTGAATTTCCTGCATCGGCTAAAAATCGTTATATGTCGGCTACTTGCCGCTCTATAGCGTCGCCCTAGCAAGTTCTTTGCCGAGTTTACTTGCTCCGGGTCAGCAACACAATCTGGCGGGTGTGTCGCAGTGCCTGAAATCAGCCGCTACAGGCGGAATTCATTGCCAAGATATACTTCTTTAACCTGTTGATTGGCAAGGATGGTCTCTGAGTTTCCGGAGGCAATAATATGGCCGCCGGAAACAATGTAAGCGTTCTCGCAGATATCCAGGGTTTCGCGCACGTTGTGATCGGTGATCAGTACGCCTATGCCTTTATCCCGCAGGTGGCGTATGATCTGTTTGATGTCACTCACGGAGATTGGGTCTACCCCGGCAAACGGCTCGTCCAGCAGAATAAACGCAGGCTCCATGGCCAGGGCTCGGGCAATTTCTACCCGGCGCCGTTCACCGCCAGAAAGCGCCATGCCCAGGCTGTCGCGGATATGGGTGATGTGGAATTCTTCCAGCAGTTGCTCAACCTTGCTCAGGCGATCAGCACGGCTGAGTGTCTTACGGGTTTCCAGAATCGCCATGATGTTATCCCGCACCGAAAGCTTGCGGAACACGGAGGCCTCCTGGGGCAGGTAGCCAATACCCTTGCGGGCCCGGCCATGCATGGGTAAGGGCGTAATGTCTTGACTATCGATGCTAATGCGGCCGTTATCAGCGTTTACCAGCCCTACAATCATGTAGAAGCAGGTGGTTTTGCCGGCGCCGTTCGGGCCCAGTAAGCCGACAATTTCACCGCTGCGAATTTCCAGCGATACATCAATGACCACTTTTTTTTGTTTATAACTTTTCGCCAGGTTGCTCGCTCTGAGAACTGCCATCGGATCCCTGTTTCGTGTTATCTGCTGTTAGTTGCCGGAGTCGCTGTTGCCACGGGGCTGGATTACCATCTCAACCCGGCCGGGGCCGGAGCCAGTATCCTCGCCGCCTTCTGCGGTAACCACTCGCTGTTCAGTATCGTAGTGAATAATGTCGCCGCGGAACACGTTGCCATTCTGCTCAATCACCGCGTCACGTTCAAACGTGAGCTGTTTGTCTGTGGCAGACCAGGTGATGTTTTTGGCTTTTGCGTCGGTTTCGCCTTCGCCACTGGTAACGGGCTGTTGGTAGCGGGCAGGTGAACCGTTTGCCTCAATGCGGTTTAGGCCTTCTGCGCTACGGTACAAAACCACGCGTTCGGCTGTAAGGCGGGTCTTGCCTTGAACCAGTTCAACCGCACCAGTATAGGTGGCAATGCCTTTGCCATCATCCAGGCGAGCACTGTCGGCACTGACAGTTATCGGCTGGTCAGAATCAAGATCAAAAGCTGCTGCAGGGCTGGCAATGGCCGCCAGAAAAAAAGCAATCAGCAGCTTATACGTGGGGTTATTTAACGGTTTCATAGCGTCCTTTCACCTGGGAGTTGAGTTCCAGAATACGTTCATCGATCCAGGCTTTCATGCCTATGGCTCGGGTAATGCCTGTAAGGTCAGTGATTGTTACCGGGTCGTCGGTAAATACGATGCCCTCAGCATTGTCTAGGGTCAGGCTCTCGGTAGCCAGTGTCGCTTCGCGGTCGCCAATGGTGCGCACCACACGAACATTGCCAGAGAGGTGCAGCACATCTTCGCTCCGGCGCAGGCTGCCGTTCTCGGCGTTCAGAATCCACGGGCCATCGCTTGTATCGCTAAACAGCTCTGCGCTTGGTGATTCCATGGTGGCCAGATTGTCGTCTTCGAACTGCTCAATGCGAGGGCTTGTAAAAACGATCTTGAGGTGCCCTGTTTCATCGTACGATGTGTAGCTGCCATTGATGACAAAGCCGTCTGGTTCGGCTTCGCCCCGGAGTTGTTTTGCGTCACTGTAGCTGGTGGCCGGTGGTTCGCCGCCTTGCCACAACAAAAAAACGGCAACGGCAAGGGTGATCGCCAAAGCCAGCATGCGCAGCCGGGGCCTGTTTGCCAGGGCCAGTTTGGAAAACTGGCTGCTTTCAGCGCTTGCGGCCATGGTTATGACTCCAGGTACGGTGTTAGTGCTGCGCCCAAGTGGCCCCCGGCAGTCAGTAGCAGATCGCACATCTCTCGCACGGCGCCATTGCCCCCGCTAGCCTGGGTACAATAATCCGCATGTTCTCGCACCAGCCAGTAGCCATTGGGAACCGTCACCCCAAAACCTGCGTAGTGAATGGCAGGCAAGTCGGGCAAGTCGTCGCCCATATACGCTATTGCCTCAGGCAGGATGTCCAGCGTATTCGCCAGCTCCTGTAGGGCGATTTTTTTATCTTCACGCCCTTGCAACAGGTGGGGGATGCCCAAGTCTTGCATGCGCTTTTCAGTCAGCGGAGAGCTGCGGCCAGTAATAACGGCTACGGTAATCCCTGCGGTCATAATCTGCTTTAAGCCCAGACCGTCCAGAATGTTGAAGCCTTTTACCTCATCGCCTTTGGCGCTGAAGTAAATTTTGCCGTCGCTCATAATACCATCAACGTCCAGGGCAACGAGCTTGATGCGCGCGGCTTTAGCCAGTAAGGCTTCTGGCCAGATTGCTGCCAATGGGCTCTTCAGTTCGGCCATCATATTGCCTCTTAAATCACGCCAGCGCGGAGTAGGTCGTGCATGTTAATTGCACCAACCAACGCGCCTTGGCCATCAACAACGGGGAGTGCGCTGATCTTCAGACCTTCCATAACGTTGAGCGCTTCTGCAGCCAATTGGTCTGGCTGAATGGTTCTCCCGTTACGTGTCATCACATCTCGCATGGGCGTGGTGTGCACATCAACGGATTTGTCCAGGGTGCGGCGCAGGTCGCCGTCGGTGAAGACGCCAGTTATGGCGCCTGTGGCGTCTACAACAGTGGTCATGCCCAGCCCTTTGCGGGATATTTCCAGCAAAGCACCGCTCAGGGTGGTGTCTTCATTTACGATAGGTATGCGATCGCCAGTGTGCATAATATCGGCTACCCGCAGCAGGAGTTTGCGCCCCAGGCTGCCACCCGGGTGCGAGAAGGCAAAATCTTCTGCGCTGAACCCGCGGGCTTCCAGCAAGGCGACCGCCAGCGCATCGCCCATTACAAGGGTTGCGGTTGTGCTAGACGTAGGCGCCAGGCCAAGAGGGCAGGCCTCTGCTTCAACACTTACGTCCAGGTTTGCTGCAGCCTCTTTTGCCAGGGTGGAGTTGGGGTTGCCGGTCATGCTTATCAGAGGTGCGCCCATGCGTTTTATCAGTGGCAAAATGGTGACCACTTCGCTGGTGTTACCACTATTTGAAATGGCGATAACCACATCCTGGCTGGTAATCATGCCCATATCGCCGTGGCTGGCTTCCCCGGGGTGAACAAAGAACGACGGTGTTCCGGTGCTGGCGAGCGTGGCAGCAATCTTGTGGCCAATATGGCCGGATTTCCCCATGCCTGTTACGACAACCCGGCCCTTACATGCCATGATTACTTCGCAGGCACGTATAAAGTGGTCGTCGATGCGGTTTTCCAAGGCACTGATTGCGTCCCGCTCAATGCGGATAGCCTGAAGTGCGGGGTTCCGGAAATCGTACGTTTTCTGTTCAGTCATCGGGAGAAGAACCTGCTTTCTCGTTGACGCCTTCCATATGAAAAGACGGGAGTGCGATTAGGTTGAGGGAGTATAACATTTCCCGCGAGCTGAGCAGTCTGGTTACGGCAAGTTCATTAGAGCCCACTAGGGAGACCTGTGAAAAGATCAGTAAAACTGATCATTGCTATCAATTCATTTTGGGAACCATTGATTGAGCTTGAGGGCTCCTTGGCATAATGTAGCCGCTCCCTTATGCCTAAGAGCTATGGGGTGAAAGCTAAGCGCTATGGGCTGAAAGGTAAGGATGATGAGTTTGCGCTCCTATATTTCATTGAAAGACGTTGTATTTTCCCGCTCTGGGCGCCGTATTTTCGACGGTGTTTCCATTGAGATCCCCCGTGGAAAAATTACCGCTATCATGGGCCCCAGCGGCACCGGGAAAACCACCTTGCTGCGCCTCATTGGCGGCCAGCTTAAACCGGACTCCGGTAGCATAGTGGTGGATGGCCACTCAGTACCTGAGCTTCGGCGTAAAGAGCTTTATACGTTGCGGGAAAAAATGGGCATGCTTTTCCAGAGCGGTGCGCTATTTACGGATTTGAGCGTATTTGAGAACGTGGCTTTCCCGATGCGAGTGCACACCAGATTGCCAGAAGACATGATTCACGACATCGTATTAATGAAGCTTGAAGCCGTTGGCCTGCGAGGTGCCCGCAAACTGATGCCCTCCGAGCTCTCCGGCGGCATGACCCGGCGTGTTGCTCTTGCGCGCAGCATTGCACTGGATCCCGAACTGATCATGTATGACGAGCCGTTCACCGGTCAGGATCCAATCGCCATGGGTGTATTGGTAAAGCTCATTCGCGATCTGAACAGCTCCATGGGCTTAACCAGCGTGCTGGTTTCCCACGACGTACAAGAATCCCTGAGTATCTGCCACTACGCCTGCATTATTGCAGATGGAAAAGTCATTGGTGCCGGCACGCCGGCCGAATTGCAGGATCATCCCTCTGAACAGGTGCAGCAATTTTTGCAGGGGCATCCAGATGGCCCTGTGCCCTTCCATTATCCTTCCTCTGAAGCGAGTGAAGATTTTGGGCTTTCGGGAGGTGCTTCGTGATCGATAGAATCGCCTCCTTCGGGCGCAGCGGGGTAGATATTGTTATATCTTTTGGTCGCTCCGGCCGCTTTTTAGCGGGTGTGTTATCAGGTGTTCCGCGCCCGGCAACCGGTTTCCCGCTTTTAATGAAGCAACTTTACTCAGTTGGTGTGCTGTCGCTGGCTATTGTGGTGGTGTCTGGGCTGTTTATCGGCATGGTGCTTGGCCTTCAAGGCTATACCATTCTCAGTGATTTCGGCTCTGAAGCGGCCATTGGGCAGATGATTGCGCTCACTCTGGTGCGAGAACTCGGGCCCGTTGTAACCGCCTTGCTGTTTGCAGGGCGCGCAGGATCTGCATTGACCGCCGAGATTGGCTTGATGAAGGCAACCGAGCAGCTTTCCAGTATGGAAATGATGGGGGTAGATCCCCTGCGCCGGGTCATCGCGCCCAGGCTTTGGGCTGGCTTTATTGCGATGCCGATACTGGCTATCATTTTTTCGATGGTAGGTATCTGGGGCGGTATGTTGGTAGGCGTAGAATGGCTTGGAGTATTTGAAGGATCTTACTGGGGCAACATGCAGGCCTCCGTGGACTTCTGGGACGACGTGGTAAACGGCGTCATCAAGAGCGTTGTATTCGGTTTTGTTTGCGCCTGGATTGCAGTTTATCAAGGCTACGATTGCGTACCCACCTCGGCAGGAATCAGCTCAGCCACCACCAAAACCGTGGTGTACTCTTCGCTGGCTGTGTTGGGGCTGGATTTTGTACTGACCGCCGTAATGTTCGGCAACTTTTGATCAACGATTGACGAGACAACACCGGGAGCCGGTAATGACACAAAGAACAACGGACATCACAGTTGGCCTGTTTATGCTCGCTGGGTTGGCTGCGCTGCTATTTTTGGCACTGCAAGTAAGTGGGCTCTCGCCAAAATCGGCCGAAAGCACGTACACCATCTACGCAGACTTTAACGATACCGGCGGCATCACGCCCAGGGGCAGGGTTTCCATGGCGGGCGTAACGGTGGGCAGCATCGATTCGATAGACCTTAACAAGAAAACCTTCCAGGCCCGCGTCACCATGTCCATCTATGGCGACGTGGACAATATTCCGGCCGACAGCGCTGCAGTAATACGTACATCCGGTCTGTTGGGTGAGCAGTACATTGATATATCCGTAGGTGGTGACATGGACTCCCTCAAGGCAGGCGATACCTTTTATTCCACCCAGTCCGCCATGAATATCGAGCGGTTGATCAGTAACTTTGCGTCTGGCAAATAAGCCAGCGTTGCGACAGAACAGGAGAAGCCAGGTGATTGCATTAACACAGCGATTTTTACTCGCCCTAACACTGATGGCATTTGGTATCGCTTCGGTTCAGGCGGGCCCAGAAGAAGACTTACAGCAGTATGTAGATGAAAACACCCAGCGGTTGGTGGCCAAGCTCAATGAGGAACGCGGTCTTTATGAGCGTGATCCGGAAGCTTTTTACCAAAACATGGACGATGCCTTAGACGGCTTTGTCGATTTTCGACGCATTGCTGCGCGGGTAATGGGGCGCTATGCACGCCAGACAACACCGGAACAGCGGGACGAGTTTGTGGCCAAGTTTAAGCGCAGCCTGTTCGATAGCTACGCCCAAGCATTGGTAAGTGCCGAAGATTTCAAAATTAAAGTGAACGACGCCACGATCAATCCGCAGGATGACAACCGTGCCTCCGTGGCAATGGAAGTGACTACGGCCTCGGGCAATCGCCATTTTGTGACTTATTCCATGTATCGCAAAGACGGCGGCGACTGGATGATGGAAAACGTGATCGTGGAAGGGGTTAATATTGGCCTCTCCTTCCGGGATCGCTTTACCCAGGAAATGGAAGCCAACCGCGGACAGGTTCAGGCTGTTATTGACGGGTGGAGCGATGCAGTGAAATCCCTCAACCTGGAAGACGAAGTGAGCAAGCCATGAGCACAGAAGTTCCCCGCGCTCAGTTGGAGGCAGGGGTGCTCTCTGTCTTCGGCGCAATTGATGCCCACAACGTTGCCCCGGTGCGAGCTGAGGGCGAGCGGCTAGTCATGGCTGCCAGTGGCAATCTGGTGGTGGATCTTGGTGGTCTGTCTTCGGCCCACAGCGTTATCCTCTCCATGCTCCTTTGTTGGAGCCGATTGGCGGAAAAACAGGGCGTTTCACTGTCTTTTACCGAGGCGCCGGATCGCCTCGTGTCTCTTGCCGCTTTGAGCAACCTCGCGAATTGGTTACAATCCCGCCCCTGATTTCATAAATACCTGAGGATTTACTATGGACGCCACCGAAGTCACCCAGTTGGTCAAAGACGCACTGCCCGATTGTGAAGTGCAGGTACAGATCGACGGTAACCATTATATGGTGGTCGTTATAGGTGACGTTTTTGAAGGCCTGTCGACCATCAAGCGGCAGCAACTGATCAACAAAGCGCTATTCCAACAAATCATGGATGGCACTATTCACGCCCTTCACCCGAAACCCTTTACACCGGCTGAATGGGCTGCGCGCCAGGGCTGAGCCTCTCGCACACGACAGGATTACTATTGTGGACAAACTTCTAATCCGGGGCCGTAAGCCTCTGGACGGTGAAATCCGGATTTCCGGTGCCAAAAATGCCGCCCTCCCAATTCTTGCAGCAACGCTGCTGGCCGACGAGCCAGTTACCGTTGGTAACCTGCCGCACCTGCACGACGTTACCACCATGATCGAGCTGCTTGGCCGCATGGGTGTGGACCTGATGATTGATGAGAAAATGAGCGTGGAAATTCACGCCAACACCATCAAGCATTTCCACGCGCCTTACGAGCTGGTTAAAACCATGCGGGCTTCTATTTTGGTGCTTGGCCCGCTGCTTGCGCATTTCGGTGAAGCAGAAGTATCACTGCCAGGTGGCTGTGCCATCGGTAGCCGCCCAGTAAACCTGCATATTCAAGGCCTTGAGCAGATGGGCGCGGATATCAAGGTAGAGAACGGCTACATCAGGGCGAAAACCAACGGGCGCTTAAAAGGCGCGCACATCTTCATGGATGTGGTGACGGTAACCGGTACCGAGAACCTGTTGATGGCTGCAACGCTCGCCGATGGCAAAACCATTCTTGAGAATGCCGCCCGGGAACCAGAAGTGGTGGATTTGGCCGAATGCCTGATCGCCATGGGTGCCAATATTACCGGCCACGGCACCTCGACCATTGTCATTGAAGGCGTTGAGCGCCTGCACGGCTGTCATTACAACGTGCTACCAGACCGCATCGAAACCGGTACTTATTTGGTCGCTGCGGCTGCCACCGGTGGCAGAGTAAAGCTGAAAGATACCCGTGCGGACCTTCTGGACGCTGTACTGCTTAAACTGGAAGAAGCCGGCGCGCATATCACCTCCGGGCCAAACTGGATCGAGCTGGACATGAAAGGCCGGCGCCCGAAAGCGGTTAATATACGCACCGCACCTTACCCGGCTTTCCCCACGGATATGCAGGCCCAGTTCGCTGCCATGAACGCGGTAGCAGAAGGCACGGGGACTATCATCGAGACCGTATTCGAAAATCGTTTCATGCACTTGCAGGAACTGACCCGCATGGGTGCCGATATTACGCTCGAAGGCAACGCTGCGATTATCAAAGGCGTCGACCATCTTACAGGCGCGCCTGTTATGGCAACCGACCTGCGCGCATCGGCCAGCTTGGTCATCGCAGGCCTGATGGCAGAAGGTGACACCATTATCGATCGCATTTACCACATTGACCGTGGTTACGAGTGCATTGAAGAAAAACTGCAGCTGCTTGGTGGGAGTATCCGCCGCCTGCCAGCGTGACAGACACATACGGGAAACCGGAAGGACGCATGACAGATTTCATTACCATCGCTTTGTCGAAGGGGCGAATCCTGGAAGAAACCCTGCCACTGCTGGCAGAAGCCGGGATTGAGCTGATCGATGATATCAAGAAATCACGAAAGCTGGTGTTCCCAACGACTCATCCGAATGTGCGCATACTGATTATACGCGCCACCGACGTGCCCACCTATGTACAGTATGGTGGCGCGGATTTGGGTGTGACAGGCAAAGACGTATTGATGGAGCACGGCGGGGAAGGGCTTTACGAGCCTCTGGATCTGAACATTGCCCGTTGCCGGCTGATGACCGCCGGTCCCAAAGGCGAAACGCCACCCGTCGGGCGCGTTCGTGTAGCGACCAAGTTCGTCAACCTGGCCCGCAGATATTACGCAGCGCAAGGGCGCCAGGCCGACATCATCAAGCTTTACGGTGCCATGGAATTGGCGCCAATTCTTGGTTTGGCAGATGAGATCGTCGATATCGTGGATACCGGCAATACCTTGAAGGCCAACGGCCTGGAAGCGCGTGAACTGATCGACCACATAAGCACCAGGCTGGTGGTGAATCGTGCCTCCATGAAGATGAAACACGAGCGGATTAACCCCATTATCGAGAAGATGGCGGCTGCCGTCGAAAAACGTAGATAAAGTTCACAATCCAAAGCAGGATTTGAGAAATGACCGTTAGCATCAAACGATTGAGCGCTTCCCAGGGCAACTTTGACAGTGAGCTAGCCACGCTGCTGGCTTGGGACGACAGCGTTGATCATCAGGTGAACGAGACGGTGCGTCATATCCTGCATGAAGTGAAAACCCGGGGCGACCAAGCGGTTTTGGAGTTCACGGAGAAGTTTGACCGGCTGAAGGTTGGTAGTGTCGCGCAACTGGAAATGAGCCAGAGCCGTTTACAGCAAGCCTTGAACGCTATTCCGGAAGATCAGCGTGTGGCGTTGGAACAAGCTGCGGCGCGGGTTCGGGATTACCATGAGCGCCAGAACCAGAAATCCTGGCAGTATCAGGACGAAGACGGCACCGTGCTGGGGCAGAAAGTAACGCCTCTGGATCGCGCAGGGTTGTATGTGCCTGGCGGCAAAGCTGCTTATCCGTCCTCCGTGTTGATGAACGCCATTCCCGCAAAAGTGGCCGGCGTGGGCGAAGTGATTATGGTGGTTCCCACGCCAGATGGCGTGGTGAACGATTTGGTGCTTGCCGCTGCAGCCATCGCCGGTGTTGATCGTGTATTCACCATAGGCGGGGCGCAGGCCGTTGGCGCTCTGGCCTACGGCACAGACACCATCCCGGCCGTAGACAAAATCGTCGGCCCCGGCAACATCTTCGTCGCCACCGCCAAGCGCGAAGTGTTTGGCACCGTTGGCATAGACATGATCGCCGGCCCGTCGGAAATACTCGTCATCTGCGACGGCAAAACCGATCCGGATTGGATCGCCATGGACCTGTTCTCGCAAGCCGAACACGACGAACAGGCCCAGTCCATCCTGATCAGCCCGGATGCTGCTTTCCTCGACGCCGTAGAAGCCAGCATCAACAAACTGCTGCCCACCATGGAGCGTGCCGACATTATCCGTACCTCCATGACCGATCGCGCTGCACTAATACATGTTGCAGACCTAAGCGAAGCCGCCAAAGTCTCCAATCGCATAGCTCCGGAACACCTGGAGCTGTCTGTAGAAAACCCGGAAACCCTGCTGGAAGGAATCCGCCACGCCGGCGCTATTTTCCTGGGTCGTTACACCGCCGAAGCCCTGGGTGATTACTGCGCCGGGCCGAACCACGTATTACCTACCAGCGGAACAGCCAGGTTCTCGTCTCCATTGGGCGTCTACGATTTCCAGAAACGCTCATCCATCATCGGTTTCAGCGCCAAGGGTGCAGATCGTATGGGGCGGGTCGCATCGGTTCTGGCAAGAGGCGAGGGGCTAACAGCTCACGCGCGGTCGGCTGAATACAGGATTAAAAGCGATGAGTAAGTTCTGGAGTCCTCAGGTTAGCAGCTTGGTTCCCTATGTACCGGGCGAACAGCCCAAAATGGCCAACCTGGTAAAACTGAACACCAATGAAAACCCGTTCGGCCC